>Ga0315545_1002831_pt1 | contig 15300 bp, 9 predicted proteins | sample SalMarSW160210MG_FD_203096 | JGI IMG/M metagenome (GOLD analysis project Ga0315545, IMG submission 203096) | Salt marsh sediment microbial communities from the Plum Island Ecosystem LTER, Massachusetts, United States - Salt Marsh Sediment SW1602-10 ... | reverse complement strand
AAGCAAATGGAATACCATTAATTTTTGTAGTCCAAAAGCCATTTACATTTTCAAACTCAAAATTATTATAAACTATTTTTTCTGTATTGTTATTTTTTTCTTCCCCCAAAAAAGAATACCCCAAAACACTGAAAACCATAATTCCCACAAGAATTAATCCAATAATTACTCCATTTCTTTTCTTTTTTCTCTCTTCCTTAAATTTAGAAGTTATCTTTCTCATTGAAATTATTCACAAATAGCTTATAAAAACTTTACCTATAGTTCTCACTAATTCATTAAAAAAATAAAGAAAAAGAAAAAATAAAAAATTGAATTTATGCTGATGTTATTTCTGTAGCAGCAGCTGTTGAAGTTGTTCCTTTCCAAGATTTACTTGTATCAGGTAACTTGTTTACAAGGTATACAGCAGCATTTGCTGTATCTGAGGCATCGTAACCTGCAACTAATAATGCAAACTTGTTAGTAACATCTGAACTAGCATAACCCTTAATCAAGAATTCACCTGAACCTATGCCAGTTGCATCTGTCCAATCAGAAGTACAATAAGCACCACCAACTAAACTAGCAGCAGCTGAATTAATACAACTTCCACCAACAACAATAACATTCTTTGTACTATAAGAACTTGTTTCAGTGTCTTTGTAAACAACATTTCCAAGTGAAGCTGCACCACTTACTCCTCCAGAGATTGAAGCAGTAGCATCTGCAACATAAACATTTGCTTGAATCTGGTCATCTGGGTACATTATTTCAACTGTCTTCTGAGCAGAAGTACTTGCATCAGTAATGATTAATGTTCCCCACAAGTCCATGCTATGATAAAGGTCATCATTTGATTCAAGTTGCACATAATCCCAATCAGTACTTGAAGGAGGATTTGTTGTAGCACTATCATTCATGTATGTTGTTAAAACATCACTTACACCAGTTTCATCACTACTACCACCTTCATCATTATCCATTGTAACAATTAATCCTTGATACTCATTGTTATTATCTTCTTCTTCAAACATTCCTACAGCAGGTAAAGTAATTTCTGTTTTAACATCAGTAGGGTCTAATAATCTAATAAAAGTAGTGTTTTTCTTTCCACCACCAGATACATTATAGAAGAATTGTCCTACTTTAACAGTTGCCCATTGTCCTGTGCTAACAGTTGAGATATTATATTCTCCAGCAGGATCTACTGTTCTTTTTCTTGTAGCAGTACATGCAGATGTTAAATTCCATACACCATCTCCAGCAATACTTTTTCCCCAATACTGAAAGACAATATTGCTATATCCATTTCCATCAGGTAATTTCAAAGTAACTTGGGTGTTATTAACAGAATGTCCTGATGCTTTAGTTGTAGAGGCTGTACTTCCTTGACCAATACTTGCATTCCATTGAGCTAAGGAAATATTATAAGGTTCATAAAAGAACACTTTTGCTCCTTTGCTTGTCTCAATTGTTGGATAAAGAACAGCATCAGCTGTAGCACTAGCTCTAGGACTAGTAGTACTATCAGGGTAATCTAATCTTACATAACATGTGTCAGAGCCACCATTAGCTTTTGAACCATAATACATATTGTAATCAGCACCACCAATATTTATTGTTCCTGCATGTTCACTTGTTGGAGTACCTTTGTACTCGTTACCAGAGAAAACATCTGTAAAAGCAATCTCATCATCATCATAACCTGTGTCATTATCACATGTAGTCAATTCAAGCAAAAAACCTGTATCTTCATTACCAACAACAGCATATTCAGTATAATTAATTTGCTGCATTTCCATCAGATTAAATACATCTGTTCTAGATGAGTCTGATAAAATAGCTGCACCACTATCATTGTTAAACCAGAATACACTTTTTTTATCTCCTGTATGAGTAGTCATATCCAACTTGAATTTATCACTACCAGAAGCAACCAATTTAATGCTTTCTCTGTTATCATCATTTTCTAATGAAGAGAAATCTACCTTAACTGTTCCAAAAACAGGGTCTACAAAACTTTCTCCTGCTAACAAAGCATCAGTATCAGTATCTTCAGCACCTATAGAGATTGTAAATGCTGTAAGAGTTTTTGCCCAACTTGTTCCAGTTATTTTTACAAGAGTTCCATCTATATTATCTTCATCAGCACCTTTCTTAACCTTCTTTCCATCCTGAAGAAGTAATTTTCCAGTACCACTAACTGTTACAGTAGCACCCTCTTCATCAAGTGCAGTACTACTATAAGGATCTGTAACACTAACATCTACTCCCAACATTTTGTTTGAAGTATCTTCATCAATTGTTTTTGTTTCAGTCTCTCCTGAAGAATCTGTTAGTTTAATTTGAGCATCAGTGGCTGTAGCAGTTGTTAACTCTACTGTGTAAGTCTCTCCATCAATTGTTACTGTAGCTGAAGGACTTGGACTAGTTCCTCCTACAACAAGATTAAGTTCATCAGATGAACTAAGCAAATATAACTTAGTTGTAGTTGAACTTGCTCCTACAGAATATGTTGAACCAAATAAATCTAATGTAGATCCAATTGTATCACTATCTGTAAAATTCACAGCTTGGTCAAATGTAATTGTCATATTAAACAGATAGTTCTTTGCTAGAGTGTCTGTACCTAATTTAAATGCAACTACAGGGTCATCATCACTTGTTGGATTTTGTCCAAAAAGAAGCTTAGCATAATTTCCAGTGCTAGTATCTCCTAATTGAATCATTTGAGTATAATCAGCACTTACATCAGCTTCAAAATCACCATCAACAAGAACTGTAGGTAAATTTGTATCAGTAACACTTCCTCTTACAGAGTTAATACTTTCATTCATATATATTCCCTTAGAACTTGTAAATAAAGAATAAGCTTCTCCAGAAACAGTGTCTCCACTTGTTCCTCCAGTAGTATATCCTTGCAAGTCTAAGTTTATATTATATGCTTGAACCTGGTCTAAGTCTGAAACACCTGTACCAGTACCATAAACAATTCCAACATCTGCAACTCCCCCAACTACAAAAGGTTCAGGATAAGCTGCAGCAGATGCAAAAGCAACACTTGCTCCTGTTAACAATACACTTGTTATGACTGCTGAAATCTTTCTAAAATTGAATTTCATGTCTTATTTTTTTTAACCTCCTTTCAACTCTATAATCATGTTGTCTATGACAACCTCACCTGACTAAATAGCATAGGGTAAACTATTTTGCCATGATGAATATAATCCCCTATAAGAACACTCTAAAAGAGTGCATAATCAATCTTAGTTATTTCCTTTAAAAAGATTGTCGTTGAATTTTCTGTTTTTTCTTAGTTTCCCCCCCTTTTTCATACTTTTGTTTATAAGTCTTATGATGTCACTTAATCATTAATATATATTTATCCTACATAAATTTTCAGAAAAAAACAAAACATTTATTAAGATATAGTAATTTTTCTTATTATATGTTTTTGATTAACATATAAGTTTATAATATATATCCAAGATATATATTATAAAATAAACCATATGCTTTATCGTCGAAATGGCTAAAACAAAAATAAGAGAAATAACTATAACAAAACCTAAAGGAACTTTCTCTGTTTTCCAAAAAGTAAAAAATTCTAAAAAGAATTATGATTTTTCAGGAATTCTAGCTTTAAGACAACTTTTGAGTAATGAAAAAGCAAGAATTTTGCATGTCATAAAAACACAAAAACCTCAATCTATTTATGATTTAGCTAAAAAATTAGATAGAGGATTTAAATCAGTGAATGATGATGTTAAACTTTTAGAAAGATTTGGATTCATTGAATTAATTGAAGAAAAGACCAAAAATCGTAAAAGACACAGACCTGAAATAGTTGTTGATACAATTACAATACATTTTAAAATTTAATAATATGCATTAAAAAATATCTCATAATCTTTTCCTGCTCTTGAAAAAGGTTCTGTAGCTCCTTTGGAATTTTTTGTTACATTTCCTTTTTTAATTATTAACATTTCCTCAGATTCATCTATAATAATTTTTAATTTATATCCTTTGATGGGCCTGTCTCCTTCTACTTTCCAGCTTTCATTCAAGATATCTTTCAAAGTTGAATTTAAAACATCACAAGTTTCTCTCTCATCTATACATTTATCTTTATCATAACAATCAAATATTAACTTTTGAATTGAAAGATATTCTAAATTATCTCTGCAGTCTGTAGTATATTGCAAAAATGATTGAATAAAACTATTAACTTCATAGCTTTCAACAGTTTCTTTTTCTGTTTTTCTTAAAGAAAAACTGAGAAAAATAAGTAAAATTACTGCAACTATAATCATGATTAATGCAAACCCTACCATTTCTTCCTGTCCACTTTTTTTTCTTAAGATATTTTTTCTCATTCTTTATCCTCTGAACTAACCATTAAAATAGCTAACTCACATTTATCATAAACCTCATCCTTGTAAGAGTCTTTTCTGCATAAAGAAACAAAATTAGAAACCGGAGGCAATGAATTAACATTTTTTGAAAATATATCTATAATTCCACAATTTTCATATGTTCTTGCAGTACATTTAATATTCCCATTATCAGGATAAATCTTTCTTATTTGTATTCCTGCAACACCCCAAAATTCAGAATATTTTTTTATATTATCTTTTAATTTCATAACTTTATCAGCATCAACACAATTAAGTCTACTGCTTCCAAAAGATTCGCCACACGAGAACTCAGGAGAATTTGCTAATTTTGTTACCAATAATAATGCATTTCTTTCTTCTATAAGTGTTGCAGACTCTTTTAATTTAGAAAATCTAAAAACTAATATAAACATTCCAACCAAGACAAAAAATAATGTAACTGCCATTAACATAAATGCCATTTGTTGTATTTTTAATTGTCCTTTCGTTTGGCTCATAAGAGACGAACGAGATAAAATCTTTGATTTTTGTCTTTTTTTCATTTTGTTTAATCAGGCATGACCAAATTTAAAGGAAGGTTAGGCAAAGGAAACCTTGGTGTCCTCGCTACCATAGTTTACAATTTGCTAAATCATTTTGTTCTTTAATATCTTCTACAATATAATTTATTGAACTTAAATCCGAGGAACTGCTTAAACCTTCTGCAGAATTACTTAATGCAAGTAAATTCAAATTAGAATAACATCCTGTCCGTGAAATAAAAATTGCTTTATCTCTGTAAAGCAATGCTAAATTGTTCAATCTTTTCATTAATCTTTTTAATTGACATTCATAAATATCTGAGTCAGCAAAAATTCCTGCATACATCAAAGCATCTCCTTCAAAATAAACTTTGTCTCCATTTTTTTCAACATAACCTGCATTTTCCCAAACACTAATATTACAATCTCCAAAATTAAAACAAACTTTTATATCCTCTTCTGAACAATCCTCTTCCAATAATAAATTTTCATGATCTAATTCATCAATCTCATCTTCAATATATGTGGGAGGCCTAACAAAGCAATATTTTTCTGTTGAAGGAATCATATAAATTAAATCAGCAACTTTAAAAGGAAACTCAAAAGGTTTAGAAAAAATATAAAATTTTTTTCCTTCAATCTCTTTTTCTGAAAAAATATATTTATTTGCAAAACCAACATTAATATTTGTCTCTGCCCATTTCCCAAAACTTTTTTGAGATACTTGAATTATCTGTTTTCCGAAATCACCATAATTATTACATTTATTATAAATTCTTGTTTCTACAGGCATTGTAAAAAAAGTTGTTTTAACTGTTTCAAAACTTGTTTCAAGAGGATTTAATAATATCCCAATTTCTTTTCCTGTTTTAGCAGATAAAGTTTGCTCTTCTGTTCCAATAAACCTTGTGGTAGCATAAATTGCAATAAATAATATAAATGCACCTACAATAATTGCAAAAAGCCAACCAAAAGATATCTGCAAATACCCTTTATTATTCATTTTCTATTGTCACTAAAGCCTCTCCATATTCTTTTTTGATTCTCATTTTTAATTTTCTATTTACATTATCAATACAAAAAGAATCTTCTCCAGCAAGAGTTTTTTCAATGTCAATATGATTTATTTTTATCCCTTCTATAAATTTATCTGCACGAAAAACAAGATTTTCATATTCATCATCTTTAAAACAAACAGATTTTATTTTGGCTGGAAGAGAATATTCTACTTCTTGCGAACCTTGCGAACCTTTCCACATCTTATCAATATCAGATTGTAAATCATCTTCAAATTGTGCAATCTTCACAGAGTCCTGTATTCCAAGAAATTTTAAAATAGCATAAATAGCAACAGCAATAAAAATTATTATTAAAATAATTGAGAAAATCATACCAAAAGATAATTTCATTTGAGCTCTTTTCTTTCTTAGAAAAATAAATTCCCCCTTTTTCATAAATAGAAATAATAAAATAAAACTTATAAACTTTTATCTAATACAAATCAGAAGGTCTTACAATAATACTACATTCATCAGGGTCAGGCTGAGTTCCATATTCATCTTGGCATCTAATATAAAATGTTTCTTGTGAATTCCAATTTGTATAATGATTTACATCTTCTAATGAAGTCATAATTGTTCCATCATCAAAGGCATAATCACAAGGATAATTTTCATAAGTAGTGTCATAAACACATTGTGCTGGTTCATTAGTTATTATCTTTAAGTAAGTCTCTTCATGATAAGCTCTTACAATTATTGGAGGTTCTGAATCAGATTCAACTTCAAAATTAATCATTTCAACCTTATAATTGCCTCCTAAATCAACACACTTTATATTATACTCATAAGGTTCTCCTTCTTCTGATTCACGAAGCCATAAATCCTGAGTATGTTCATAATTATTATAATCTTCATCTCCTAAAAAAGCTACATAACGCTCTTCACCTTCATCACTACGCTTGAAATAACAATTAGATTTGCCCTCATCATATCCTTTAGAAGTATATACTTCTAAAGTTACTTTAACAGCTTCTGTTGAATCCTTTATTATACTTTCATTCTCTGGTTTAACCCAATCAATTACCAATGGTTGAGTTCCCATTAAAATAAATTCATAAGATTCTCTATTTATATTTCCTGAAGTATCTTCACATCTAAAATAGAACTTATTCTCTTGTCTATTTTTTAATCCATCTAATGTTGTTTCACAAGTATAAAGACCTTGGTTATTTGCATCAGTTTCACTGTCTCCTCCTGTACAATCCATCTCTCCATCCATATTTTCATAACCTTGGTCTTGATGACTCCATCGACAATCTGTAACTGGTTCATTAATATAAACATCTAAATCCACTGATGTTTGGTTATATGCAATAGGCATTCCACTTGGAATACTTGTCTGAACAATTAATGGAGGAGTTGTATCAGGTCCTTGTTGTACACAGAAATTAAATACAAAATTTGCTGTATTTACATTTCCATTTGCATCCTGACATCTTACATAAATACTATGTTCCCCATCATTTTCTGTTTCTATTTCTCCTCCTGTTCCTGGCATACTTAAAGTATAAGAATGTTCTTCTAATAATAATCCATCACTGAAATAAAATCTCATATCATCAAAGCTATCTTTTCTTGTTGTATCTAATTTACATTTAGCAGGCTCTGGGTCTCCATCTTCATTTGTTAATTTTATTCCAAATGATAATGGTGCAAAAGCAGGAATACATTGAGATGGCTGCGCTTGTGTATATTGTATTATAACTCCTGTATCTGGAGGAGAGATTCCAGTATTCTGGAATTCATATTCATAATTTTCATTGATTAAAGCATCTTCCCAAGGTTCAATTGTTGGAAATGTCACATCTCCTCTATTTACCCAAGCACATTTTTCTTCATCTGTTCCTTTATTTAATAATTCACATCCTTGTCCTAAACTTCTACATTGATATTCACTACATGGAAGAATTCCTTGATTATTACATTCATTACAATGGTCTTCATTTGATGTTGATGTTGCAGCATCCCATGGAATACATTCGAAAGTAACTACTTCATAACTTTCATATCTAAAAGCAAATAAGAAATATAATGCAGCAGCTCCAACCCCAATCCATCCTGCTTTGCCTATTGCAGGACCTCCTTCTACTGCCCTCATTCCTGGGAAAGCAGATTCAAGAACTCCAGTTACAGTTTTACCAGCCAAAATAGCTCCAAATAATGTATTAGCATATGTATCTGCAAGGTCATGATAATCTTCAGGCAAAACTGCCTTTAATGCTTGGATTCCTCCCCAAACAGCTGTCGCCCATGCAGCTCCTTCAATAACATTCCCAACAAGATAACCCCACCATTCTGTGCCTCCAAAAACAGGAGCTTCTTTGTATTTTCCTGCTTCTTTTTTCTTTTCAGCCTCTTCTTCTTTTGTTTTTGCTTTGTCAGAACAACAACATTGTTTTTCACTTTGACATAATTGTCCTGCATCATAACTATAATCACCTGAACATGTAGAACTACATTTTCCTTTTTTATAACCTTGTGCCTCACTGCTACAAAATGTATCACATTCACTATCTGTCATTTTCTTTTCTTTTTTTGTTAAGTCAGTTATAGTTGAACTTATATCTGCAGTAGAAGGATATGGCATACTACTATCTTTAATCACATCTGGCTCTTTTTTCAGAGTATAACAACAACAAACTCCTTTTTTATCACAATAATTAGCTCCAATATCACTTACTTTTGTCATACCTATTATTTCAGAGCAATCACTACCAATAGGTTTACATGTTCCTGCACTAAATCCAATTCTATTATTAACACATTCTGCATCACACATAGTATTTTCTACATCAGTGATTTCACTCTTTGTTGGTTCTTCACCCTTTTTTTCTGCTTCTTTTTTATCAAAATACTTTGTACATTCTTCTACAGGTTTTTCTGTAACAGAAACTTTTGTCCATTTATTATTTGTATCATATTCATTTTTGTATATATACCAATAATACCACTGACCACTTTTATCTTTAGCTAAATAATATGCCCCATATACATCTGCCCAAATATGTTTGTTAATATTTCTATAATATTTATCTGGATTGTTAATTGGAACTGTTTCAGTTTTTGTTAATTTGCCATTTGCATCATAATATTTTTTTGTGGCAGGAGAAATATCTTGTGAAGAATATATTCCATAAGGCCCTAAATTCTTGCCAGGAATGTTTGGAGCATAAAAACATGTTCCTGTAGTTTGATAATCATAAGCCTTAACAACTCTCACCTCACTTCCTAAAGCATAACCAATTGCAAAAATTCCAATTATTAAAATAAAAATTTGACTTAAACTCATTAATATCTCTTTTTTCATTTTATTCTTCTTCCTCATCACTGCTCCTTGAAACAAAATCTTTATCTCTGTCATAATAACCTGGTTCATTAATGTAATTCACACTGCTTCCACAATCCCCCATTGCCATACAAATATTATTCATATCTTCTTTCCAGGAGTCTTTTATTTCATAATCTTCATCATATTCTACACATTGTGAGGGACATTGTTCTTCGCAATTTCTATTACAAATATTAAGAGGATCATCTATCGGACATTCTGCTCTACAATTATTCATACATTTTGCATCAAGTGGTTTTCCTTTTTCTCCCCATAAACCTCCTCCTGCAGTTCCTCCAATTTCTGTAGCATATGCAGAATATTCAACATAACATACAGTGCTTGCTTTACCACAATTATCTCCAGCATCTGTTCCTTCTTCCCAAAAATCAAATCCAGGAGAGTATTTAGGAATACAAGAAGCCTCTACTAAATTCCCATCTTCAGTTTCAAAGTCTTCATCATCACTTATACTAACTAATTCACCATCTGTATTTAATACTAATCCTTTATCCTCTTCATCTTTTAGAATACTAACTCCTATAATCCATTTACAGTCTCTTTTATCAATATTATTACAGTCTCTTTCATTAGTTTGAGAATAGCAATCCTGCCACATATTTACTGTACAAGCAGCTGTTTTAAAACCACCAGCAGGAATTTCCCCAATAGAAGATTCAATACAAACCTCTTGCCTATAATCTGCACAGGGTTCTACACTAATTTCATTATTATAACAAACAAGTCTAAAATCTCTATTTCCAGGATTATTGCTATCTTTGTCTATTTCATCAACTTCATCGCCTGTTATTCCAGGATTTGCTCCTAACATAATATTTTCTCCAACAGTTCTTGCACACCAAGTTTCTCCATGTTCAGGATTTCTTCCATACTCTCTTTCAAAATCCTCATCTTCGCAACCTAAATCTTTACAAATATAATTTCCATAAGCAGGACTATTTCCTCTTTCAGAACTTTTACAAGTGCTCCCTGCAAAATAATCACAATCTCCACATCTTTCTGGAGAACCATCGTCTCCTGCTCCGGCATTTAGATTTAATGTACATGTAGAAGTTCTAATCTTACTCCAGAATTCTTGATAATCTCCAGGGCGATTAAGATTTGTAGGACTTGGACTGTAATCAGCATCATATATATTTGCTACATTTCCACAAGTATCTAAATAATAGACTTTATCTTTTCCTTCAACACATGTTGTTTGTTCACTTGGGCCACAAATAGTTCCTAAAGATTCAGCAGAACATAAATATCCTTCATAAAAATTTGCAGTATTTTCACCAGCATTTAATTCCTGGCATTCTGCTTTTGTTGTACTCTTACAATTTGTCTGAAACTCTTCGTCAAAAACACAAGCTCCTTTTACTTTAGGACCCGCTAATGCAATACATTGAATTTCACTTTGAACATCTGTTCTGTAATTAATTTCTAAACCATAAAAAGAAGACAAACTTTTACATCTTGTTAAAGTTGTAAAAGCTGCTTGTTCTCCAATTAAACAACATCCTAATTGACATTGGGGAATCTCACTTTCATCTCGTTCATCCCAGACTCCTGGGTTTTCTCCACTTTCACAAACTGCTTGAGGAGTATTTGGTATACAAATTCCATCAATATTATTAATACAAGTGCCTAATCTACAATAAGAAGTTGCTTCACAAGAAGTCGGCACACTTCTACATGCTATTGGGTCTCCATTTATATCTTCACCACAGTTATATCCTGTTTCACATTCTTCTTCAGGAGCATTCTGACACCAAGGCCCATTGTCTACTAATCTTTCACAACAATATGAAACTTGTGCAGAGACAATACTAATTATAAAAATACTTAACACCAATATAAAAAATATTTTTTTATTCATTTTCATATTCCATATCCAGAAGGCCATGCAACACTTCTTGAAGCAAATTGAAATTTATTTTTATTATTTCTGTCTGTTAAAATATAAATTGTTGTCCCATCTGTCTGCTTTTTCTTTTCAACTTTCAAATCATGATAATAATTCATATAAGTTGTTGTCTCTGCATCACCATATTTTGCTTCCCACACTAATATACTATTAGCTATGCTAATTAGTTCAAAAAGATTATTGTTCAAAACTATAACAAATGAATTATATTTTTCTGTTTCTCCTTTTGTTAAAGTTAAAGAATAATTAAAAGTAGCAACAACTCTTTTTGGAAGTAACTCAATATTTTTTGCTCCTCTTCTTAAATTTACTTCATATCCTCTTTTTTGAAAACTTTCTTCCATAGAATTAAAACACATATCTACTTCTTCATCAATTTCATCTCTGATTTCAGATTCAATATGTTGTTTTAACATAGGTTGTTGCACAACACATGTTTTATAATATTCATTTGTATAACACAAGTATTCAATTTCTGAATTATTATACATAATATAATGTTCTGGAGATAAACTTCCTCCTTGTAAAGATAATTTTGTTATACTTTCTTCAATTTTTTCTTCAATACAATTTTGAATAAATGCCTGTGGATTTTTTTCTGCAAGTCCCAATCCTTCTTGAATCTGGGGATAAAAAAGATATATTAAAACTCCGAAAACAACAATTACAACTGCAATTATAATAAAAATAGTAATTTGCCCTCTCCGATTTTTTGGAAAAAAATTGGAATGAAAAAATAATTTTTTCTTTTTTTCTTTTTTATTTTTTATCACCCTTTTCATATTTCTTTTACGATATTCTTGTTTATAAATTTAATTTAATTATGAACTTGGAATAATTTTTTGTGCACAACCTGAATTAATATTGCCAAAACTGTCTTCACATTTTATATAATAAATAATACTTGGATTCCACTTTGCACTATGTTCTTTTGTATAATATCCAGTTGTTATATCAACTATATCTTCATCATCAAAATTAAAATCACATTTCTTAGAACTATAATAACATTTTGCTAATTCATTTGTTTTTAATTCAAGTTTGCTTCCATCTTTATAAGCTCTTACAATCATAGGGGCAACATCATCAACTTTTAAATTAAATATAGCATTTTCCTTTGCTTCATTTCCTGCATCATCCCAACATTTTATTGAAATATTATAATCTCCTTGTTGGGGGTGAAGGATATATTTGTGATATTTGTCTTCTTGTGCGAAAAGATCCCCACTATTTAGATTTGAAGGAGATTTTATAAATTTCCATTTGCATATAGAAATACCATTATTCATGCCTCCAGAGGTTGTAATTTCTAAATCATCTTCGTCAATTTTTTCACTCCCTCTGATAACATCTCCTTGAGGTAAAATTGAAGTAATCTCTAAAGGATTTTCTGTTGTATATAATGTATAAATAAAATCATCAGTATCAGTATTCACATTTCTGTTTGTTTCATCCCATGGGTCTCCCTGTCCTTCAGGTATTCCTTCAAGCCATGGTTGGTCTTTACATTTTATATGAACTTTATTTTCTGATTCTGTAAGACCTGTAAGTTCTGTTATACATCTTCCAGTTGTTCCACGACCAAGATAACAATAATCAAAAGCATTCATTTCATCATATGACTTACCTGATTCATGAGACCATGTACAATTTGCAGGTTCATCTAATAAGATAGTTAATTCTTGAGTTGTATTCCCATATTTCAAAAAACTTTCATCTTCAGGATTATATTCATCTATTGTTGCAATAGTATTGTCTTCTCCTTCTTTTATACATAAATTAACATCATATTCTTTAAGATTAGGATTCCCTGAATAATCTATACATCTTACATACATATTTAATTCTCCCCACCTCTCTCCAGGAACATCTCCCACAATTTCTGTTGGGTCTAAATCTGTAACAAAAGGAAGTCTTTCATCAAAAGTATGATTTACTGAAAAGAAATTTCCTTCTTTGAATTCTTCTCCTTCTAGTTCATAATCAGGGGCTTCTAAATCAACATGTTCCCAATTATATACACATTTAGCATAATCATCCTCTCCATTTTCATTTTCTGTTTTTAATATAAAATTAATTGAAGTAAATTCTTGGATGCATTCCTCATTAGAAGTCCTAATTTCAACACCATTGTTATTTTCATTAAAGAAATCATACCCTTCACCAACTTTTTTAGGAATAATTACAGGAGGATTTCTATCATCTTTATATTTGTAAACACAAACAGGATTTTCAGATTCATATAATTCATCTTCTCCTATTAATCTGCATCCAGAACCTAAACTTCTACATTTATATTCAGTACAAGGTCTTAATGGGTCATTATTACATTCCTCACAATCATCTCCTCCATTTGGTGCCTGCCAAGGTTCACATACAAATTCAATGTCTATTTCTTTTGTGTCTCCAATCCCAAAGAAAAATTTAAGGATAACATAAATCACTGCAATTATTATAGCAGCAGCCCATGCATAAGGACCTGCAGCTGCAGTAACTTCAAGTAATCCCAAAATATAGCTTGCTACTGCCAAGCCTCCTGCTAATACAATAAATATTTTGTCAAATAATTGAAGTCCATCTTCTGTACTCCATTCAAAACCTTCTAAAGGGTCTCCTCCAAAAACTCCTTCTTCTGTAGAACTAAAATATTTAGGGAGATCTCCTAATCCTATTTGGCTATCTTCTGCATTAGCTTTATAATCTCTTTTTTTATCTTCGTCTATATCTCCATTTGCATCATATTCATCTTTTATTTTATAATCATCCTCATCTAATTCATCTATATCAAAAGTATCAAAATTTTTAGTATATTTCCCTTCAACATTTACATATCCTCCACAATCCCCTAAAGAAATACACAAATCATTCATCTGATTCGCAAAATCCTGAGTCAAAGCTTCACAATTTCCTTTACATTTCCATTTGAGCAATCCTTTTTCCCAAAGTGTAGGGATTGCATTATCATCTTCTAATGAGGCCAAGCTACATATATCTTCAGCATTTCCTCCTGATTCCCAAAATTCAAGTCCAGGAGCATATTTAGGAATACAAGCATCAAATATAATAAACTCATTATCATCTTTATCATAAAGATCTATTGATTGAACTCTACAATCAGACATATTCCAACATTCAGCTTTTTTTTCATCTACTTCATCTTGATTTGTTATTACCCCTTCATCACTAAATTCATATTTTATTTCTACTTGCAGGCACTTAAATCCTTCATTAAATCTACATCTTGCCATAGAAAAAAAACCTCCTTCTGCTTGAGGAATTTCTCTCTCACCACAAATTTGTCCCCTATAATTTCCACACAATTCACTTTTTATTTCTCCTCTATCACACCAATTCACTCTATACTCACTTCCTACAACATCTGTACTATATTCATCATTTTCATCTCCTCCAACATGACTTTCATAAACACACCAACTTTCTTGATTCTGCCTAGTTACTGAATGCCCATCTTCATCCTCATAATAACATTTCAAATCTTTACAAGTATAATCTCCATAATTTGGTTGTTCTAAAGCAGAACCACAAATACTATTCATTCCATCACAATTCCCACAAGTTGGAGAGTTAATATTTTCTCCTTCTATACAACTAAAACCAGGTTCCTGAAAAGAATTCCAATAATTATCATCATCCCATCTTGAGGAGTCATAAATATTTGCTAAATTATCACAACTATCCAAAAAATAAACTTTATCATTATAACATTTAGTTTTTGTTTCTTGTTCTGTTTCAGGCTTTTTACATATAGTATCTAAAGCAGAGTTAGAACATAAAAGACCATTGTAAGGTTTCCCCCCCAAATTATTTACACAATCTTCTTCTGTAACAAATTTACAATTCCCTCCTTCTAAAACACAAGCTCCCATTTCTTGTGTATAAATTTTACATTTTGAATTAGATGTTGTAGGGTCGAAACTTCCTTCCTTACTGATGCATTCTATTCTTCTTACATATTTTTTAGAAGCACCATTGTCAAGGGTGCAACATCCAAATTGACATTCATCAACTTCATTAATGGGTATAGGTTTACATTCTCCCCCTTCATTTTTACATTTCCATT
>Ga0315545_1002825_pt1 | contig 15316 bp, 8 predicted proteins | sample SalMarSW160210MG_FD_203096 | JGI IMG/M metagenome (GOLD analysis project Ga0315545, IMG submission 203096) | Salt marsh sediment microbial communities from the Plum Island Ecosystem LTER, Massachusetts, United States - Salt Marsh Sediment SW1602-10 ... | reverse complement strand
TGCCGCCTGTAACCGCTGACTATATGGAGCCAGGACAGGTGGGGACATATCGAAACTGCGATTTGGTTGCGATTGTAGTTGACTTGTCTGCCGATGTAGTTGAGCAGGTCGATGTCCTGCTTGATTTTTTAGTGTCGCGCAGCTTGCTGCTTGATGAAGAGACTCCTACAGTTGACAGTCATGGAAATGTTTTGGCCAAACCAGCGATTTGTATCTGCACTAAAGCTGATATTGCTGACGACGGCGTGTTCGATAAATTAAGAAAACACTGCAAAAGGAATTTTGGATTTGTGAAGGTCTCTGCTGAGACGGGCGAAGGGCTGGAGGAACTTCCGGGGGTACTTTTTAAGAATCTTAAGATTATCCGGATTTACGCTAAGCCGCCGGGTAAGCCTGCTGATATGAACGAGCCTTTTACATTACCTGTGGGTTCTACCATTCAAGACTTGGCTTTGGCGATTCATCGGCAGTTAGCGGAAAAGTTGCAGTCGGCACGGATATGGGGCACGGGTGTTTACGACGGCCAAAACGTCCAGCTAACACACGTTCTGCACGATAAGGACATTGTAGAATTGCATTTCTCCTGAACAATTGTAGAATGTTGCTCAGTGTGTTTTTTCGTTGTCAAACCTGGTCAAGAGAAAGGGCTGATTATGAGCGCTAAACGGATACTCTCATTGTGGATTGTAGTCGCACTATTTTATGGCACGATGCTTCACAGATGCGATGCCAAGAGCGGACAATCAGGTGAAACAAATCGAGCAGAGCTAAAGAAGAACTACCCTATTAAGCCTGTGCCCCATTCAAGAGTTGAGCTTTCAGATAAATTCTGGGCACCACGCATTGAGACAAACCGCAAGGTTACGATTCCCTATGCCTTCAACAAGTGCGAAGAGACTGGGCGAATTAGCAATTTCGCTATAGCAGGCGGCTTGACCGAGGGCAAGCACCGTGGCGACTTTCCATTCGATGATACTGATCCATATAAGATTCTTGAAGGAGCATCGTACTCACTAAGCGTACATCCTGACCCCGAGCTTGAGAAATATCTGGATGAGCTGATTACAAAAATTGCTGCTGCACAGGAGAGCGACGGTTATCTGTACACCTGCCGGACGAACAAGTGTGAGAGGCTCAAGAAATGGTACGGTGATAAGCGGTGGTCGAAGTTAAATGACAGTCATGAGCTGTACAATATGGGTCATCTATATGAAGCAGCGGTCGCACACTATCTGGCGACGGGCAAGCGAACGCTTTTAGATGTTGCCACGAAGAACGCAGATTTCTTATGTGATGAATTTGGCTCTGACAAGTGTGAGAAGTGGCCTGGACACCAAGTGATAGAGATGGGTCTTGCCAAGTTGTATCGGGTCACCGGCAAGGAGAAATACCTGAAACTGGCGAAGTTCTTCCTTGATACACGAGGCCCAGGCGGTGGTGGATACAGCCAGTCGCACAAAAAGGTTATTGAGCAGAATGAGGCTGTGGGACATGCGGTTCGTGCGACGTATATGTATAGTGGCATGGCGGATGTGGCTATGCTGACGGGAGAGCAGGCATATCTGGATGCTGCGGAGCGCATCTGGAATAATGTTGTCGGCAGGAAGTTGTATGTAACCGGCGGTGTTGGTGCGACAGGTCATGGCGAGGCGTTTAGCAAGGATTATGAATTGCCGAACACAACAGCCTATTGCGAGACATGTGCGTCAATCGGCAATATGTTTTGGAACCATCGGATGTTTCTTGCTAACGGGAATGCAAAGTATATCGATGTTATGGAGCGAACGCTGTACAACGCCTTTCTGTCGGGCATATCACTTGAAGGCAATAGCTTCTTTTATCCGAATCCGCTCGAGTCTCATGGTAATCATAAGCGGAGCGGATGGTTTTCATGTGCATGCTGTCCGGGCAATATAGTTCGATTTATTGCCTCGCTACCAGGATATGTTTACGCGCAGACAGATGACACATTATATGTCAATCTGTTCGCAGCCGGTACCAGCACTATCGATGTGGGAAAGAACAAAGTTTGCGTTGTCCAGGAAACGAAGTATCCGTGGGATGGTGCTGTAAAGATGACGATCCAGACCGAACAGCCGGGGACGTTTGGAATATATGTTCGCATACCAGGCTGGGCACAGGGTCGACCTGTACCCAGCGATTTATATAGGTATCTTGGAGATGTTAAGTCACAGGTGAGTTTGAGAGTCAACGGCGATTCACTGCCGGTCAAGGTTGAGAAAGGCTATGTGCGCATCGAGCGCAAGTGGAATGATGGTGATGTTATAGAATTGGATTTGCCGATGCCTATCCATCTGGTACTTGCGCACGAGAAGGTCAATGCGGATGTTGGCAGGGTGGCTCTTGAGCGTGGGCCGATAGTCTATTGCGCTGAATGGCCGGACAACAATGGCCATGTTCTGAACCTCATCATGCCTGATAACACTAAGCTTACAACTGAGTACCGCAAGGATATGTTCAACGGCGTGACAGTGGTTCGGGCAAAGGCTGTCGCGCTGAGCTACGACAAGGATGCTAAGAATGTCTCAGTCTTAAAGAAAGAGCAGGATTTTATGGCTATCCCGTATTATGCATGGGCACACCGCGGCCCCGGCGAGATGACCGTATGGATTGCGCGAGATGAATCGGTTGCTGAGCCAATTTCGTCTGAAGACAAAGATTCATAATAGCTCCTTTTAGAAAAAGTAGTTATAGGCTTGGGAGAATCATGCCTACGCTTGCGTGGACATAGGCTTCGCAAATCAAACCGAATTTGGTTCAAGGTTCTGGAAACATCACGGAATTTGGTCGTTCTCTTTACTCTGATGGTCGCAATAAAGAAAGGCTACGTTTTTGTATTCGTAACAGATGACCCAGAAATTCAGCCATGTGAATTTGCACATTCTGTGCGCTTGGGCTATAATGTCATTGGAATTGGACATGTTTTTCTTCTAAAGATTTGGAGATAGTAGAGAATATGGAATGCAAAAAACAGCAGAACTTGAAAACTTGTAATTGTACATACCCTGGCTGTGACAAAAAAGGGATGTGTTGTGAGTGTATAAGCTATCATTTATCATCGAGGCAACTGCCCGGCTGTTGTTTTCCCGATGACGTTGAAAAAACTTACGACCGCAGCTTCAGGGCCTTTGCCAAGGCCTGGGGCGTTTAAACTACCCCTTTTATTAACACAGCGAAAAGCATTGGAAAAAATCACAACAAAAAAGCCGAGCTACATATAAGTCCGGGCTGGAATATCCGAAATATCTTTTAATCCTGTTTATCCTTCCTTGCTGCCCTAATCTCATCGGTATTCGCATTTATAAATCCTTCTGAAATCCAGATTTCATAATAAAATTTCCAGAAAATTCTTGCAGAATTGGTCGCTTCCGCGTTAGAATAGTGTTTGCGACGATAAGAAGGCGAGCCATTGAAGTACCGTAATATTCTTTCTGCTTGCCATCATAATTTGCATCTATTTAGCGTTCATTCTGATTCTGCCTTTTTGAGTTAATAGTCTTGATGATTCGTTGTCTGTGTCTTGCATGTTTTGACCGGGCACACGGCGGAAGTAATAGTCGATGGATTTACAATCGGTTAACTTAGATTTGTTTTGGTAATAGCCAAAATGCGTTCGGCCCAGAAAAACGGGGAATGGACGTTAATATGTACCAGCATAATAAACATATCATACATTTTGGAGAGGATAGAGAAATGAAATCACGTATGAGTAGTAGAAGGTTAACTTACGACTTGATATTAGTGTTTCTGCCGGTTTTAGTTCTGGCGCATACAAGTGCCTCGGCCGATTCAAAGATTTATTGGGCGGAGCAATGCAACCGCAAAATCGAACGCGCTAATCTGGATGGTTCTGAGCGAGAAGTGCTGGTTAATACAGGTCCAGGTTTTGGAGGACCTCGAGGATTAACCCTCGATATTTTTTCTAATAAGATGTACTGGACAGATTGCACAAATGACAAGATCCGTCGTGCTAATCTCGATGGTTCAGTGGTCGAGGACTTGGTTACAAATACCGTTTTCCCCAGATTCATATCCCTTGATTTAATCTCAAATAAAATGTACTGGATCGAAAGTGATGGGCATTACAAAATCAAGAGGGCCAATCTGGATGGTTCCGGAGCGGAATTACTGCTTGAGTCGGGTGTTGATGACCTGCTTTCTCCTTTCGGTTTTGCACTTGATATTTCCCGGGGGCATATGTATTGGTCGGAGCTGGACGAAGGTTCGATCAAACGCGCCAATCTTGATGGCTCAGAGATAAGAAGAATTATTACCGGCTTAAATATGCCCGAGGCTATGGCTATTGATAGTCTGAGGAGACATATCTATTGGGTGGATCAGACACGGGGCAGCATTTGGCGTGCGAACCTGGATGGTTCGGATGTCCGCCGCTTTATCTATCGTGGCCACAACTCTAATCCCAGTGACCTGGCTATCGATGTAGTGGGCGGAAAGATCTATTGGATGGATGCAGTACAGGACAAAATACAGCGAGCCAATCTGGATGGAACCGGAGTTGAGGATATCATTACAACAGGCTTAAATTGTACACGTGGTATGGCACTATATATTATCCCGGAGATAAGGGAGTATTACGTCAACGCAGTCATGGGCAATGACAATAATAGTGGTTTGAGTCCTGGAACAGCTTTAAAAACCATCCAGAAGGGGATCGATAAAACCGAGGATGGCGACACAATTCTGGTCTATCCAGGCATTTACAGAGAAGAAATTAACTTTCTCGGTAAGGCGATAACCGTACAGGGCATCGCCACTAAAGCCGGTATCGCTGTACTGGAAAATCCCGGCGATTTCGCAGTCTCGTTTTACAATGGCGAAGGGCCCGACAGCGTACTGAAGAATTTCATTATAAAAAATAGTTTCATGGCAATCTTTATTGCCGGAAGCTCTCCGACCATAAGCAATATAACAGTGGTGAATAATAAATATGGTGCCGAGGCCTACACTGGAGCAGAGCCCGACATAAGCAACAGTATCTTTTGGAACAATACAAACGGTGATCTATTCCAATGCCAGTCTCGGTACAGCCTCATCGAACGAGGAAGCACCGGCGAAGGTAATATTGACACCGAGCCACTTTTCGCCGACTTGGCCAACGGTGATTATCATTTGCTCAGCGAGCGAGGCCGATATTGGCCGAGGTATGATATATGGGTCCTCGACAAGGTAACCAGCTTATGTGTAGATCGTGGTGACCTACACGCTGATTCGTTGGATGAGCCGATGCCCAATGGTGGTCGCATTAATATGGGCGCATACGGAGGAACTGCTTACGCAAGTATGAGTGAAATGCGATGGCTCGATGGCGACATTAACCATGACAGCGTTGTCAACATACAAGACTTCGCGATCTTAGCTGAGAACTGGCTAAAAATCCAACTGCTCACATCGAACCTATCACCCATAGTGAATATTATTAATCCGAAGAGCGGAACAGATATAATAATTGAAGGTACTCGGGTACCAATCAAAATCGAGGCTGATGCGTGGGATATCGATGGTTCGGTGGTGAAGGTGGAATTCTTCGCCGATGGAAATAAGATCGGTGAAGATAACGACAGCGCCGACGGCTGGCAAACCGACTGGTCAGGATACAGAACAGAAGAGCATCGTCATTACATCCTGACCGCCAAGGCAACGGACAATGAGGGAGTGACAACGACCTCGCCTGGGGTAGGAATCTTAGTATTCATGCCATTCCCTCCGCCAGGACAGTAATCTCAATTGGTTATTCTTTGCTTGTAAATAGAGTACCATAGTAAAAATAAATGGATTCCAAAGCCGAAATTTTAGGATTTTGTTTGGCTTCTTAGAGGCCAGATAGAACTAACTTACGTGCATATAGCTATAGGTACGTTGCTTATAGCGTCATAGTAAATCTATCATACATTATCGGAAGGGTTGGAATATGAGAAATAGAATGAAATCAAACACGTTTTGGACGCCATTAATGCTTCTCCTTGCATTCGTGCCTGCAGCTTCGGGAAGAATAATCTTTGTTGATGATGATGCCACAGGTAACAATAATGGCTCAAGCTGGGCTGATGCTTACAACTATCTTCAAGACGCCCTGATTGTTGCCTCAAACGGAGATGAGATATGGGTGGCCGAAGGCGTTTACAAGCCTGACCAAAAATCCATTAGTCCACCAATACGAGGAAGAAGTATCCTAAGCGATAGTGCAAGCGCCGGCGACCGGACAGCCACATTTCAGCTCAAAAATGGCGTGGCACTATACGGTGGATTTGCTAATGGTCAGACTCAACTCGATCAGCGCAACCCAGAAGCGCACCCAACCATTCTTAGCGGTGACCTCAATGGAGATGATGGCCCAAATTTTGCCAACAACGGTGAAAATAGCTACCACGTAGTGACCGGTAGCGGCACGAATAATACTGCCGTACTTGACGGTTTCACAATTACGGCTGGAAACGCTGATGGTACGATTCAGCAGTCATTTAGTGAATGTGGTGGCGGGATGTACAACAGCTCTGGCAGTCCAAATTTGATAAACTGTAAATTTTTTAGCAATCAGGCCCAATATGGTGGTGGCGGGATGTTTAACATCGAATGCAGCAGCCCGTCTATTTCCAACTGTACGTTCAGCGGAAACTCGGCGCAGTTGGGTGGAGGGATGTTGAATTTCGTCGAGAGTAGCCCTTCGATTACTAACTGCATATTCAGCGGTAACCACGCTTCCTCTAGTGGCGGTGGGTTAAATAACGAGGGTGAATGTAATCCAACACTGACCAATTGCAAGATAATCGGCAATATAGCTGGAGTTGAATATGTTTCTTATGGCTTCGGAGGCGGGATGTCCAATAGAAACGGGTGTAATCCTATCTTGATAAACTGCATTATAACTGGCAATTCGGCCAAAGGTGATAGCCAATATGGTGGCGGTGGCGGTATATACAACTGGAACCTGGATATTACCAGCAGCCCAACCTTGGTTAACTGTACCTTTGCAGGAAACTCAGCACCAAGAGGAAGATCTTTATCCTGCGACTTATATTTTGATGGCTTGCCGAGTAACGTTCAACTTACAAACTGCATCATCTGGGATAGTGGAAATAAAATATGGAATAATGATGGCTCGGTGATCACCATAACCCACAGCGATGTCAAGGGCGGCTTTGCTGGCGAGGGCAACATTAACATCGACCCATCGTTTGTGGATGCTGACGGAGCAGACAACATTTTTGGTACAGAGGATGATGACCTTCGATTGCTGCCTGATTCGCCTTGTATTGATACCGGCAACAATTTAGTAGTACCAGGATCAGTGCGTACCGACCTCGATGGTAATTTACGCATAATGAACCAAACTGTGGATATGGGCGCCTATGAATTCCGAGGCCCGATGAACTTGTACGTCGATGTGTTTAACGGCGACGATAACAATGACGGGTTGAGTCCGGACACAGCCTTTGCAACCATCCAGAAGTGTATTGATGCAGCGGAGGATGGTGACGCAGTTCTGGTCTATCCGGGCATTTACAGAGAAGAAATTAACTTTCTCGGTAAGGCGATAACCGTGCAGGACATCGCCACTAAAGCCAATATCGCTGTACTGGAAAATCCCGGTGATTTCGCAGTGTCGTTTTATAACGGCGAAGGACCCGATAGCATCCTGAAAAATTTTGTCATACGAAATAGTTTCATGGCGATCTTTATTGCCGGTAGCTCACCCACCATAAGCAATGTAACGGCAGTGGATAATAAATACGGCATTGAGGCCTATGCAGGAGCACAGCCGGATATCAGCAATAGCATTTTCTGGAACAATGCCGAAAGTGATCTCTTTGGCTGTAAGGCACGATACAGTTGCATTGAAGTTAGGAACCGAGGCGAAGGCCAAGGCAACATCAGCATAAATCCATCCTTCGCAGACCCAGCCAACAACGACTACCATTTGCTCAGCAAACGAGGCCGATATTGGCCGAGGTATGATATATGGGTCCTCGACAAGAAGACCAGCTTATGTGTCGATCGTGGTGACCCAACCGCTTATCCGTTGGATGAGCCGATACCCAATGGTGGTCGCATTAATATGGGCGCATACGGAGGAACTGCTTACGCAAGTATGAGCGAAAGGTTGTGGCTTGATGGTGATATCAATCACGACCTCTTGGTGAATATGATGGACCTTGCGATCCTGGCTGAAAATTGGCTTAATGACGAGCTGCCCTCGCCGAACCTGCCACCCCAGGTTAGTATAACAGAGCCACCAGATGGAGCAAGGTTTGCATACGGTACCGAAGAAATACAAATTGAGGCTGATGCATCAGATGATGATGGCTTTGTGGTAAAGGTGGAATTTTTTGTAAATGGAGTAAAGATCGACGAGGATAATGAAGGCAGCGATGGTTGGATGGCCTACTACAAGAAGCCAAGGACCGGCACCCACATTCTTACAGCCAAGGCCACAGATGATGATGGAGCAATAACAACCTCTCCGAGTACGACGGTCGTAGTGCAAAGCAGAGTGAGATGAACTATAACTTCCACGTTGGAAATTTAAAATTTGAATTGGTCTTTGAAGGCGGTTTTGAAATCATAGACGTCGCTGAAATCATCAATTGAATCAGTCGGCTGAGCACTCATCAACTGATGTTCTATCAGAAGCCAGACCATCTCACCGAAGTCACGCGTGGTTTTGACGCCCCATGTATTAAGTACGAGCAGCGCAAGTTTGCCCCACTTTTGAATGGCCAACTTTCTCAGCCCCTCGCACAACGTCTGGCCACTGACGTGACGCGGCTTGTAGGCCACATTTCTGGCCGTATAGCCAAGGCCCTCGTACACGAATTTAAGAGCCTGAGGACCGTATCGGCCATCCTCCTTGGCGATCTCTTCAAGATTTTTTCTCATCTTGCCCAAAACTTACAGCACCTTCTGACCAGGCTGTGCACCGGCATCAGCCGAGAGTATAAAGATATCTTTTCCACCGGTGCCGGCAGCCATAATCATACCCTCAGACAGGCCAAACCTCATTTTCCGCGGTTTTAGATTTGCAAAATAGACCACAATTTTGCCAGTCAGGTCCTCCGGCCTATACGCAGTAGCAATGGCGGCAAGTACTGTCTTTTTAGGACCACCGACATCCAAATCCAGCCGAAGCAACTTGTTGGCACCTTCGACACGCTCGGCCTTGATTACCTTAGCGATTCGCAGGTCAATTTTGTCAAAATCTTCGATTGAACACTCCGGCTTGAATGGCTCAGTGGCCGGCTGATTCGGCACTGATGATACTTGTTGGGCGGCTTGACTTTCTTTACTTTCTTCTACCATGGCATTTACCAGTCCTTCGTCAATTCTTTCAAACAATCGTTCAAAATCGTTTATTGGGTGATTCTCCAACACACTGTCAACATCTGCAAATGTAAGGGCGTCAACGTTAAGAAATTTTCCCACCTTCTCGGTGTACTTGGGCAAAATAGGTTTTAGATAAATCGTCAATATCTTAACAACATTTATCACTGCAGTTAAAGCGGTTCGCGTTTGTTCCGGATCAGTTTTTATAACGACCCACGGCTGATTCTGCTCGACATATCGGTTTGCCTCATCGGCGAGAGCGCTGATTGTGCGAACGACAGCAGCGTAGTTGAGGCTTTCGTAATCCTGGACAATTTGTTCCTTTGCAGATGTCAACTTATTGAGCAACTGCTTACCCTGCTCATCTAACTGGCCGAGTCGGGCGTTTAGTTTTCGTGTCAACATCGGACCCGAACGCGAGGCAAGGTTGGCGTACTTGCCAACGAGGTCAGAGTTCGTTTTATTTATGAAATCTTCTATCCCCAAATCGATATCATCTATCGTGTCAGTGAGTTTACTCGCATAGTAGTACCGAAGATACTCCGGATCCAGATGCTTCACAAAGGTGCTTGCTTTGATAAACGTCCCACGTGACTTACTCATTTTTTCGCCGTTTACCGTCAGAAAACCATGGACGAAAAGTTTCTCGGCGGTTTTGAAGCCTGCGCCGATGAGCATCGCAGGCCAGAACAGAGCGTGGAAATACATAATGTCTTTGCCAATGAAATGATAAAGCTCATATTCCGAGCCTGTCTGTCCCGTGGCATGTTCGCCCGGCCAGAGCTTGTCAAAATCCAGGCCATTTTTGTCACAGTAGTTTTTTGCAGAAGCCATATATCCGATCGGCGCATCGAGCCAGACGTAGAAATATTTTTTCTTTTCGCCGGGTATTTTGAAGCCAAAGTATGGGTCATCGCGGGATATGTCCCAGTCTCTAAGACCTGTTTTGAACCACTCATCAAGTTTGTTTGCGACTGACTTTCCGACGTAACCGGCTGTGATAAGGTCTTTTAGCCGCTTTTCGTAGTCGGCAAGCTTGAAAAAGTAATGTTCAGATGTCACTAAAGATGGGGCGCCACGGCAGTTTGCGCAATAGGGATTAATCAGGTCCGTTGGTTGATAGGTTGCGCTGCAGATTTCGCAGGAATCGCCGTATTGATTCTCGGCCTTGCAGCGCGGACAGGTGCCGCGAATAAATCTGTCAGGCAGTGACATCCGGCAGTTATCGCAGTAGGCCTGCTCAACTTGCTTTTTCACGATTGAATCCGCCTTATTCAACCGATCAAAAATCAACTCGCTGAGCTGTTTGTTTTCATTAGAATGCGTAGTATAGTAGTTGTCGAATTCGATATAAAAAGCGTCGAAGTCGGCTTTATGTTCTTTATACATCCGTTCAATGAGCTGCTCGGGAGTAACACCCGCAGCACGAGCGCTTATCATAATTGGAGTACCATGAGTGTCGTCTGCGCAGAAATATAAACACTCATTGCCACACATCCTCTGGAAGCGCACCCAGATGTCAGTTTGCAAATACTCAACCAGATGTCCAATGTGTATGGGACCGTTAGCATAAGGCAGGGCTGATGTCACAATGATTTTGCGGGGCATGTTCTTTCCTTAACCACTACTGCTCAGCATCTTCCTTGTTGTCTTGCCTGTCGTCAGAAACTTCCTTCTTTTTCTTCTTTCCGGCCGAAGCAGGAGAGATTATCTCAAGCTCATCAACACCAAGAGCAAGTTTTTCGCCGTTTTCATACTCGACTACAACAAGCTGTGTCAATATGTGGCCGTCCACCACTCTGCCCTGACCGCGTTTTGTTTTGACTATAGTGTTTTTCTTTGGCAACTGTCCCTTAAGTTCCGCATAGGTTGCATCTTCGTATCGCAGGCAGCACTTCAATCTGCCACAGTAGCCGGAAATCTTTGAAGGATCAAGGGTAGCTTTCTGCATCTTAGCCATTCGCATATTAACAGGCTTTAGTAGTTGAAGGAATCTTCGACAGCAGCACTCCTGCCCGCAGCTTTCAATATCACCAAGCAGCCGAGCCTCATCGCGTGAGCCAATCTGTCGCATTTCAATTCTCGTCTGGTACTCCTGTGCGAGCCTTTTAACCAGATCGCGAAAATCCACACGTCCGTCGGACATAAAGTAAAAGACGATGCGTTCACCGCCTAATATGTGATCGGCGTCAACTATTTTCATCGGCAGATCCATCTCCTTCACGAAGCGCTTGCAGCACTCTATTTCCTCTTTTGCAATTTTCCTTAAATGCTGCCATTCGGCAATATCAGCCGAGGTCGCATAGCGGATGAATTTACCAGCCCGTTCAAGTGAGAACTCGATGTCGCCATCGCTGAAGTATTTCTCTATTTGGTCATCGCTGAATCTGAATCGTCCGTCCCTGTAGGAGCCAAGCTGGCCGACAAGAAAGCCTAATTCCAGCCCTTTTTCGGTTTTAACCACGACGCGGCTGGCCGTCCGTTGTATTTGTGCCTCGTTGTGCTCGAACATGCCAAGGCTGTTCATCGGCCCGCAGCGGACTAACATGTACTTTTTGCTCTTAGCGCGTTGAGGTCTTACTTCTGTGATTTCTGACATCTAAGAAACCCAATACAAACAAAGAATTAAGCTGTACTACTATGCTGAGATTATAACAGAACCAGTGATGTTTAACAACAGGTGCTCGAAAATAAGCCTTTCGTTAACACTGGCCTCGACCCAGCGTACCGCATCATAACAATCTACGATTCTCACAACAGCTTGTTCCGGGCTAAAACGATCCGCCAGTTTTTGTATCTGCTCCTTTTGATCGGAGTTGATGAGTGTTTTTTGCGGTGTGACATTCAGCACCATTGCATCGTGCAATGCTGATATGATTATGTGGATGAGAGTTTTTTGGGCCCTTCGATTGAGGTCAGTCTTACTAATTGCCTTGTCGATGCTGGTCCAGGTGGCGGTAATTGCCCTGCATTCTTCCAAGAACTGCTGGGCTAACATCACCACATCAGCAAGCTCACAGTCTGCTATCGTGGTGAGCACCTTCTTTTTGGCTTGGTAAAGATTTGCCCCGGTCAATTCAAGCTTTGCCCACTGACAGGCGGTTCCCAGACTGCCCTGAGCCAGACGGGCAAAGTACTGAGCCTTTCCATGCTCCAGACCTGCACCTTTTAGGTTCTCGATTATTATGTCACTATCTACCGGCCCAAAACGGATTATCTGACATCGCGACCTGGTGGTAGGCAGGAGCTTTTCCATTCTTGTACACAGCAAAATGATAGTGCAATATCCGGGCGGTTCTTCAAGAACTTTCAGCAGTGCATTCTGCGACGCAGCATTCAGTTTTTCAGCTTCACTAACCACAAAGACCTTCCTGTCAGAAAGGATTGGTCTGGTTCGGGCTTTTTCAATTAAAAACTCACGAATCACATCGATCGGCAAATCAACAGGTGTGGATTTGCCTTTTCCCTCTTTAGTAAACTCGATCAATTCTTTGTAGATATAATTGAAGTCCGGGTGCGTACCAGCTTCAAACAATCGGCAGGATTCGCAGAAACCACAACTATCAGCAAAGCCATTCTGTATTAATGGCTCGGCGCATAAAAGCAGCTTCGCCCACGCCCAGGCGGTCCTGGACTTGCCAACGCCATCGAGGCCAGCAAAGATATATGCGTGAGCGCATCTGTCAGCGGCAAAAGCTCGCTGCAAAATACCGATTGCTTTATCTTGGCAGAAAATCTCTTTCAGTGACATCACAAGAAAATAAAAAAGTAAAAGTTAAAATGTAAAAATAAGTGCAGTTTTTTCCTTCTCGTCAGCCTTATATACCAAAGAAGTCCTTAACTGCCTCTATAATTTTTTGGTGAACGGTTTCGATACTACCGATAGCATCAACAATGATAAAGTCATCGCTTTTCTTAGCCAGTTGGAGAAATCCTTCGCGGACCATTTTGTGATAGCTGGTGCCTTTTTGCTCCATTCTGTCAAGCTCACGATTCAAACGCTTAGCTGCAGTCTCAAGATCAATATCTAAGATAATGGTCAGGTCCGGCCAGACTCTTTCAAGACAATCCATTGCGATTTTTATTACACTATCCATTCCGAAGTCGCCTGCGTAGCCCTGGTAGGCACAAGTACTAGACAGCCATCTATCAAGAACAACGCACTTATTCTGCTTTAGCTCCGGCGCTATCCTTTCCGACCAAAGCTGTGCCCTTGCCGCCATGTACAATAGTAGCTCAGTTCGTGTATCCATTGGCCCATGCTCAGGGCTAAGCAAAATTCGGCGAATCTTCTCGCCAACAGCGGTATCACCCGGATCGCGAAAGCTGGCTGTTTCGACGCCCTGCTTTTGGAGCCACTGAACAAGCAGCTTTGTCTGTGTTGTCTTTCCACAGCCGTCCGGACCATCAAGCACAATAAATTTTGATGATAACCTGTTCCGCAAGCGATTCTCCTTTCCCCCTGCGAGCGCTTAGTCCTTAAGCTTAATTATTTTACAGGATTGCTTCAATTTCGTCCATAACCTTGTTAATAAACGAAATGGTCTTATCGAATGGCTCGGAACTTGTCATATCAACACCGGCTTTTTTAAGCAGATTGATCGGATAGTCGGAGCCGCCCGACGATATGAACTCGATGTATTTTTCAACGGCACTTTCTTCTCCGCTCAACGCTTTTTCCACTAAAGCCGTGGAAGCAGTGAAAGAGGTCGCGTACTGATAAACGTAGAAATTGTAGTAAAAATGACCGATATAAGCCCATTCTACTTTATATAAATCCTCAATGTGGCAGTGACCCTGTTCGTGGCCGTAGTATTTTTTTAGGATATCACCATAGAGTTCGCTGAGCACATCACCGGTCAGGGGTTCGCCGTGTTCTGCTTTCTCGTGAATACGCAGCTCAAATTCTGCGAATTGGGTCTGTCTGAAAAAAGTCGTTTTTGCACCATCAAGGTAGTTCATCAGAAGCGTTAAACGTGTCTCATCATCCTTAGTATCGCTTAGCATCTTTTCCATCAGAAGGGCCTCATTGAATGTCGAGGCGACTTCTGCAACGAATATCGAGTAATCCGCCGTTGGAAAAGGCTGGTTTTTATTTGAGTAGTAACTGTGCATTGCGTGGCCTAACTCGTGGGCCAGCGTAGTCACGTCAAGGTAAAGGCCATTGTAGTTCAGAAGAATGTACGGATGCACATCGTAGGCCGAGACGTTACTGTACGCTCCCATTTTCTTGTTGGGCGTCGGATACACATCAATCCAGCGATTTTCAAAGGCCTGTCTGGCGGCATTGCAATAATCGGGGCCGAGCGGTTTTAGAGAATCGAGAATAAGCCCTTTAGCTTCGTCAAATGTATATCGCAGGTCAATATCCTTAACTGCCGGGGCGTATAAATCGGAGTACTTGAGCGACTCAACGCCGAGCATACGCTTTTTCAGGTCGAGATATCGGTGAAAAGTCGGCAGGTTCCTGTTGACATTTTCGATAAGGGCCAAATAAACCTCTTTCGGGATATTGTCAGGGGCCATCGCGCTTTCGAGGCAAGAGCTGTACTTGCGTGCGCGGGCATAGAAAATATCTCTTTTTATGTTGGCATCGAGCTGTGCTCCGAAGGTGAGCTTGAAATTGTCGAACATGGTCCAGAAGGCCTGAAAGACTTTTTCGCGGTCATCGCGATTCGGCGAGGCTCTATAATGGGCGTAGCCAGCTTGGTTCAACGTTGCGATGGCTCCATCGCTCAGTGTCACTTGTGGAAATGGAAGTTCCGCATTACTAAAAACCGAAAAGATTGAATGCGGACTGTCGGCGAGCAGCGAAACCTCCGCCAGCAACTTTTCCTCTTTTTCAAACAGTTTGTGGGCCTTGAGCCGTTGGATGTTTTTCAGGTACATCTCATAAATTCTCAATCCCGGCTCCTGCGTGATGAACTGATCAATCTTAGCGGTATCCATTCTCGTG
>Ga0315545_1002824_pt1 | contig 15317 bp, 19 predicted proteins | sample SalMarSW160210MG_FD_203096 | JGI IMG/M metagenome (GOLD analysis project Ga0315545, IMG submission 203096) | Salt marsh sediment microbial communities from the Plum Island Ecosystem LTER, Massachusetts, United States - Salt Marsh Sediment SW1602-10 ... | reverse complement strand
AAAAGTTTATTAAGCCGAATTAGAATGCGCTCTTTTCTCCTGGGAAAATTTGTGAAAACATCCCGCTCAAGGGCTGATTTATCAATCAAAACATCCAATAACTTTAATTGCTGATCGATCTTTTCAACTTCTATATACAGCTCTGAATTTTCAACCGATAAAGGCAAAATTTTATCCGATATTTTTTGGATTTTATTTTCATTATATTCAATGCTTATCTTAATATCTTTAAAATCTGACTCGGTTAAATTATCATGCTCAAGGTGTGCTTTTAATTTTTTTATTTCTTCCTGAAGCGGCGGTATTTGAGAATTCAACTTGTTTATATCTTTTTCAAGGCTTTTGATTTCTTTTTTGAGATTCAATTTTTTATTAAGCAAACTTTCTTTTGATCTTTCCAAATCTTCCAACGACCATGTTTGAGCATGAATAAGTTTATTTTCTTCCTCTAGTGTAAAAACCCTGTCAGCTTTGATTTTTTGTTCCTGAACCAACCTTTTTTCGGTCCATTTTGATTTGTGAAAGTCTGCAACTTTTTTAAGATCCTCGTCGATTTTCAGTTGTTGTGCTTTACCAGCCTCGATGCGAGCTTTGGTGTCGGCGATGGATTTTTCATATTTTTCTTGAATAATCTTATTTACCAAATCAATGTATCGGCCAAGTTCAAAACTATCATTGTCATTTAATTTCGATAATAAACGCTTTTGCAAATATGAATCGATATATCGTAAAAATCGTAATTCGCCTGATGCACTATCATAAATATGAAACTCTTTGACATCGTATAAGACATTTTCCAATCTTTTATGTAAATCAGCACTACATATAAATTCCGGCGCATCTTCTGCAGAGAGTTTAATCGAGGTATGAAGGCGCCTTTCATTTCTCATCTTTTCTGCGATATCAGCTGCAGGCGGTTGATAATCATGAACCCTGGGTCTTTGATGTGAAAAATTGTTCTGTGCCTGGTTATACATCATTAGCTTTATCTCCTTTTAAAATTTTATCAATTTGCGAAAGGCTTTTGCCGGTTGCCTTAAGCGCGTTTATGCTTGCTATTTCAATCAAAACGTCTCTTGGCCAATATAACGAGGCACCTTTTCTGCCGTGACTTTCAAATTGGGGCTTTTTAATCCAGCCTCGATTTAAATAAGACTTTAGCGTTTTTGGCGAGATTCCGGCGACCCGGGTTATTTCTTTTGTTGGTAATAGTTTATTTTGCATGTCGATTTTCGGATTCTAAAAAAATCAAAGACAAAAAAATTTTATTAAAATTAATTATTCGTTAAACTTCGGCTATCTGCCGTTTCAATCCTGCATACTTCCATATATTTTTGTACATCGGTTATTAAATATCGAACGGAACGACCAACTTTGTAATAGGCAATCCCGCGGCCCCTATGCCTTTCATTGCGCAGCGTTTGAATTGCTTTGCCTGTCATTTCGCTGACCTGGACCTCATTCAAAAATTTAATATTTTCCATAATGCACTTCGATGTTTGTCCTTTGTTCTGGGCTTACCTTAAATCATAAAAACAAAAAACGTAAGTGGCATAAATTTTCCGTCACTTACGTTTTCAGTGATAAATAAAGTTTCAGTTTTTATTCGTCAGGGTAGCAATGTAAAATTATTCTCTCGTAAAATATCCCTGTTCAAGATTTTCGATTATTTTCTTTGCATTTTGGATAAATTTGTTGAAAGCACGTTGGACATTTGCATCATCGTAACTTTCCTTTTGCGCCTTTGTTCCTAATTTTTTAATAACCTCTTTTAGAGTCATCTTCTTTTTTAATCTATAAGCCTCTAAATCTCGGCGCCATTCATCTTCACGGATTTTACCAGGGAAAAACCATTGCTGTTTGAATTCTTTCGCTTCCTTAGATTTTTCCTTTTTTTTCAATAATTCTTTAAACTGAGCGACCATATCTATATTAGAATTCATCGGAAAGTGAGCCCGGAAAAGGAAAGAAGCAGGTAAATGATTAAAAAGTCGGTCAATAAAAACTTCCCGGAACTCATCCAAATTTGGTTCCCTGCCATGTGATTCGACAAAGCTTTTTACAGAGGAGTTGAATTCATAAACGGCTTGTTGCTGAGTATATTCAATAACCCCTATTCCGGGATCCCTTTTTTCCTTAACCTTTAACCACCTCTTAAATAAGTTATCAAAAGAATCGGTGTAAATGTTCCCAAAATGTGAAAAAGTAATCCCGAGAGATTGAGGCAATTTTTCCGGCCATGGTAATTCAGAGTTTGCTTCTTTTTCTTTAAGCCAATTGCAGTATTGTTTATACTTATCGCTTTCCAGAAGATGAGCATAGAGCATTTCAAATATCTTCTTTTCTCTTTTTTTAAAATTCTCTTTTTTCTTTTTCATTTGTCGATCCCCTTTATCGACCCCCTGATTTATCCGGGGAAAGCGGCCAGGGAAAGCCGCCTTTCGGGGAGCTCACCCTATCCCCGGAAAAGGATCTTACTTTTTCGAACCATTTAATTTTGTAATTTTGTCCTCTTTGTCAGTTTCACTTTTTGTTTGGTTGATAATTGATCCAGCCAGTTCGGATGCTTCTTTTAATGCAGAATCGCGCAAATGTGCATATCGCTGTGTCATTTGCGGGCTTTTATGCGTTAACAGTTTTTGCAACGTGTATAGGTCCACCTGGCCGCTGCTGGCCAGCATAGAAGCGTAGACATGCCGGAGGCCATGCAAAGGCCGGAAGTCCTTTGGAAGTCCGGCTTGTTTCTTTATTTCATTGACCGCCTTATTTATATCAACCCTTTGGCGCCCTCCACGCCCAGGGAAAATAAACTGGCTTTTTTTGGTTCTCGGGTGAGATCGTAACAGCTCCCTTGCTGCATCATTCAAAGGTACTCTCTGATCCGGGCCACCTTTCGGATCGACAATATTTATAAATCCACGGTCAAAATCAACGTGCTGCCATTCCAACTTAAACAGTTCCCCGCGCCTGAGCCCAGTGAAAAGCGTCATTAACATCATAGCGCCTGCATGTGTATGGGTATCTTTTTCTATTGCCATCAAAAGGCTTTTCAATTGTTCGGAGGTAAGATCTTCTGTCTTAATATTGTCAACCCTTGGCATTTCGATTGTAAAATTGAGTCCTGAACATAAGTTTTTTTTAACACCAAAATTTATAATCCTTCGCAGAAGTTCCAGCACATTTTTGACCGTTCCCGGGCTCTTTTTTTTCAATAGTTTTAGTCGCAACCTATCAACATCAAGTGGGATTATGTTTTTTGGCTCAATATCACCAAAATTATGCTTGATATAATTGTCAAAGCGGTTCTGATCCGTCACAAGACCTTTAATGGATCTATTCTTTTTATATTCATCCCATAAATCGGATACTGTCTGTTTATCCGCTTCCGCGACCTTCAGCGCCGCTTCCTTGGCCTTGATTTCTTTGCGGGACATACGCTTGCCTTCAATGAGTTCACCCCTAATTGTAGCAGCCCTGGCCGGTGTCATAGCGTCTTTGTATTGCCTTCCGGCTTTTTCTTCAAAAACCTTACCGTTCTTTTTATAAACTACATAAAACACCTTTTCAGTTCCTTTAGCGCCGATCCGGTCCGCCTGCCGAAAAAAGACGCCCGGGTAGTCTGTTTTGTGACGTTTTGACATAATATTTATTTACCCTTTTTTTTAAAGGTTATAAAATAAGCCCGAAGAGCTTTTTATCATTTTGTATTTATTATAGATATGGAAGAAATACCTTCGGGTTAAGGGCTCTTAGTTTGGAATTTTTAGAAATATCATTTCCAACCCTATTTCCAACCTTTTTTCTATATATCATGGTAAATTTTGGTAAGTCAAGAAAAATAGTAGGTGAGAAAATATCTAATTATCAAGTGGTTTTAGTAAGCAGTGGTAAATGGTGGGAAATAAGCGTTTTTGTGCTCATAACCCGAAGGTCGTCGGTTCGAATCCGGCCCCCGCTACCAAACAAATTCAAGGGGTTAGACACTCTCTAACCCCTTTTTTTATTAGCGGTATCTGGCCAATGGTACAACATTAGTACACACTTTGTCCGTTTCCGGGTTTTCCGCAACCTCATCAACGCTGGCCTCCGGTGGTTTCGCATGCGTGTCTTCAATGTATCGGAGAAACGCTTTCCCGTCCGACCGGGTTCCATTGGGAATCCAAGCGTAGTACCGCTGAAAAATCATCTGCAAAGATGAATGCCCCATCATATTCTGAACCCATCCAATGTCTTCGCCAGCTGACAGCATCATTGTTGCGAAAGTATGCCGCATTTGAATAGGCGGTCGGTATTTAAGCCCCGCTTTTTTAAGAGCAGGCATCCAGACTTCTTTTCGAAAATGATCGGGTGTCATTCGCATGCCATCCAAGGTCAGGAAAATATGTTTGTTATTCCCGGTCAACTTTCTTTGTTCGGCCAAGGCATCGAGCACCTGCGGTAGACACTTGATATACCGCTTCGATTTTTTGGTCTTGGGGATGCCGTCTCGCTTGTACACGTAGGTCTTACGAACAAAAATGTGCGGCTCCGGCTTCATATCCACTAAAAAATCAGACCAATCCAAGCCATTCTGTTCTCCAGCCCGCATTCCGGTGAAAACCGCAACACTTGCGTATGGTTTATACCAAGAATGAATGGCATCGAGGATTCGGTTGACCTCTTCGTATGTAAAGGGATGAATTTCCGGGGCTTCTTCGGGAAGTCGTTTTAACTTGCGCATGACGTTGTCCTGAATCACTTCTTGCCTGTGGGCAAAGTCAAACACGGACTTCATTGGCACCATAATGTTGTTGGCTCTTTTAGACCCTACTTTCAACTTGCTTCTGAACTTGACCACATCTTGATAGGTGATTTCCGTTATTGGAAAATCTTTGAAAACCGGCAGGATGTGCCCATTCATAGCCGAAACATAATCTGGCCACGTTGTATGCCTCACCTGGGTACGGTGGATTTCTGCCCATTGTTTGACCATTTCCCCAAAGGTGGGGACTTCCTCAACCGATTCCGTGGGAGGGTCGAGTTGGCCGTATTCAATGAGATTGGATAGATAGATGTCTCTCAAATCCTGTGCCGTTTTCCTGTCGGTCGTATTCAATGACCGCTTTAAGGTTGTCTTGTTGTGTCTTTTACGGAAGTAAAAAATACCACCTATTTTCTGTATGTATTTATTGTTTTTTCTTTTCGCCATTAGCTTATCCTCCAATTATCATCGGAAGACAGCCGTGGCTTTGCCCTACCTACACGTTTGTTTTGTTGTTTGCCCTCCTTATTCCATTTGGTAAATGTTTCCTGAAAATTCTCGACTTCCTTACGATAATATAAAGAACGATTTGATCCAGGGGCTATAAAATAACTCAAAAGACCCCGATTACGCCAGTTTTTTATCGTGTTGCTGGAAACCTTAAAATGTCTGGCCACTTCTTGTTGCGACCAAAGCTCTTTTTCCCATAAATCTTTGTTCATAAAGCACCTCACATGCGTGGAATGTGCTGATCCACAGCTTGTGCCCGTGAGGTTTGGGCTTCCAGTTTAACGAGATGGTGCTCGTAGCGTTTGGTCTTGTACTAAAATCTGGGCTTAAAGCCCATTATCAGATAAATCCTTTGTAAAATAAGGTTCGTAATCAGACATGTCGTCAAATTTGATTTCCGGTTTCCATTCGTCTTTGCGGAGCGAACTTAAAACTCGAATTTGCTCTTTTTCAAACTCTTTGTCCGTTAAATCTCTATAATCCTTTGCCAAAAGTATCTTTATTAGAGCAGTATCTACTTCAGCACTATCTAAACCGCTAACGTCAATACGTTCATTTCCCTCCAATGTCTTGTGAGCCTTCTTCATGCGCAGTTCAAAAGATGCTAGGAGATTTTCTATCATTTCACCGATAGTTATTCCAAGTTGCTTAGCTCTTTTCTTCAGTCTCTCGTGTGCTTGGGGTTCCATTTTTACCTGATATGGTTTGACTGACATTCCATTCTCCTTTTTGATTTATTCATTTCAACTTTTCAGATCATAACTTAAATATAATTGGTTTGCTATGTTTGTCAAGTATAAATTAAGTTTTTTTGTCAAAAATAAGTTAATAGTTTGAAAAATAACATCCAAGGGCCATTCAAGTTGATGAATGCTATGTTCAGCAGAAGGGATAAGATTCTGGAATACAAAAAAATGGACACGATAAGAATCGTGCCCATAACAGTTGTTTTCTGTCTAATTACTCAATCATCATACTATCGTATGATTCATTGAGTTTATTATATGATTGTTAAAAGCTAGAAATGGCTTTTGCTAAAAAATGCCATAACCTTTTGTTATTATTAGATGTGAGAAATTGGGTATAGGACAAAATAACGCGTAGAAACATTAATCATAGTCGGATTCTTTGTCTGGCTTGTGCAAGACGAGCGCTTTTGTTTTCCGAAGACGACGCCTTTTTAATGCCCGTTTCCATTGTTGATAATGGTTCTTACACAAACCTTTCGCATAGATTTTATCAGGGCAAAAAACACATTTTTCAAGGTCAAGGTATGATTTCCAATGACCGACACCACGTTTCCACCGGCGATAGTGTTTTTCACAGAAACCTCTTGCATAGTGCTTACCATCGCAATCCAAAATACATTTTTTCATTAAAATTTCCAGTGGGTGCGTTTGTGTATCAATCCAGATCGGCTCATAAAAAAGTCTCTTGCCATCTCTATTTTGTCAAGGGAAAAAATACCGATGGGTCTATTCATCAAGAAAATCATCACTGTCCTGTTCGAACTCTTGCTCAATCCGATATCTTTCAATTTCTTCATCAGCGATTGTTTCTGCCATTCCAAGTACAAAGGCCAGTTCAAAAGGGTCCATGTCAAAAAAGTCGTCCATTTTACTCACCTCCTTGTTTTAAGATTTTACAATATCGACAAATCGTCATATCGGCTCCTGACAGATTTTAGCCATCCCTCATCCGCCATGCTGAAGAAACCATCTCCTATAATGATGTGATCATGAAGAACTACATCAATGCTGGCTAATGCTATTGCTATTCTGACGGTTATAGCCTTATCTTCAGGAGATGGTTCTATAAACCCCGAAGGGTGGTTATGCGTTAGGACGATTGCGGTCGATTTGAGCGCTATGACTCGCTTTATCAACTCTCTGGGATAGATTACGGATGATGAAATTGTGCCTGAAAATATTTTCTCGATTGCGAGTATTCTGTTTTTGGCATTCAGAAATATACAATAGACAGTCTCCACATCGTAATTTTCGACAAAGAAAGGCTTCATCACATTATAAACTTCCTGTGAATTGGAAAGTGTCTGCCCCTGTGATGCTTCCTTTACCATCGATACAAAATGACCTGATTTAAGGTCTTTCCAAAACGTTTTTGAATTATTCATTTTTGATGTCCTCCATCCCCTGGAATCTCTCCCAGAGGGTCTTGGTTGATTTTTATGAAATATCAATTTAGGCAATAAGCTCCCCAAATAACCATTGGTAAGCTTGCGCCCCATAACAGCAAAGAAATTAGCACTTTACTATCATTCCTAAAATCTTTTCTGATCAGAGCAAAGGTAGGCAATATTATGAAGGAAAAAGCTGACTGATATTTGATTTTAAAATCAAATGCCATGAGATAGAGGTTGCTAACAAAACCAATAAAGAATCCACCAAACAATAAAATTTTCCCTACAATTTCCATCCAATATTCATTCATTTTATATGTCCTTTCTTGTCTTATTGGCACAAAAAAAGCCCTCACAGTCTGAATTTTAATTTCAAACTATGAGGGCTTTAATGTGTATAAATATAGGGTTGATGGCTTCTGCGAATCAAGCCACTAATTTTTCAATTGACTGTCTTTTAACCTCACCCCCCATCAATATTAGATTTAACACCTCTTCAACCTGGCTCATTACCTGTAAACAAGCCGAGTGAGGGCTTATGTTTAACTTCTCAGCATATTTCTGAATGTATCTGTAGCTGTTGCCCACTGTATCCTCGGCAGATTTCCCGACGATTATAGCAAGAGCTTGAGCTGAAAGTTCTGCGATTATTTCTTGTAAAGGGTCTTGACCTTTTTTAAGACCGCCGTTCAATAAGTAATCAGCACAATGAGCAAGTTCATGAAAAAAAACACACTCCTGATTTGTAGCGATAGCAATCTCTTTCCTATTCACAGAAAAATAACCAAAATATTGATAGTTCCCAGGGATTGCCTTCACTGAAATCCCCCATTCTTCCGCTCTTTTCATTAAAGGCACATCTGGCAACTCTATATTCTCATATTCAAGGGCCGATCCTTCTGTATCCTCAGAACGGAATACGGCTTTAACTCCAAACCCGTTAAGAGTGTATTTGCGTTCCTCCAATTCATCTTTTATGACCTTGAGATACGGCACAATAATATAGAGAGCATTGCTTCCTTTCTTGACATAACGATTAACATGTTGCCATTGTCTGTATCCTCGGGCGTCCATTGTGCCGGATAGGAACATGAGCGTTCTGTTGAGAAGGCTCCATCTCGACGAGGGTAAATTAGGAAATGGGAACATAGAATATGCTATTGCCTCTGGTATATCCCCTGTCTGAAATCTTTCTAAAATGCTGTCTAATACGGTCTTAACTCTTCCGTTCATTGTTTCCTCCTTTCAAACGCAGAAAGGACGGTCAATCTCCGATTACAGAGACCGAACCGCCCTTATGCTTGGGTTAATGGTTTATGATAGGGGAAACCCTACCGCCCCCTATAAAAGATATCAGTCGATACATGCCTGCTCAATACCCAGGAACCCTGGTGCTGTGAATCCGGCAATTATTTATTGATGACCACGATGAATAGAAAAAATTGAAATTATGGTTTTCCTACAGGCGAGCTCTCTGGGGCATGCTTGGGTATATGGTCAAGTCAGAACGCCTAAATACGAGCGCCTGGCGCTGCCAAAAGGGGAATTTGGAATGATAAAAGAAGTATTTTGAGAAGAAGTTTGGGTAGTAAAATAATAGTATCTAATCTGAATAACGTTGACCACTTCAACAATACTGTCCAAACATATGGACAGTATTAAACACAAGGGGAAAAACCATTCCGCATTTGACAGGTCATGGAGAAAAAATGACGCATAACAATCTTATACTATTACATATAATTACTATTTTACTAGGATATTTACCCTTTAAATAAACATGCGGGGTGTATTCTATAAGCTGGTGGTGTGGATGATGATAGATATGATAGATGCATGGTTCATTGCTTTGGGAAGTAGTCCACAGATAGTTTCTGAAGTTTTCTGCTGGTGTCGATGTTGAGAAATCCAAGGTCTTTGAGCATGCGCTTATATGAGCTGATGGTTGCTCGTGATGTGTTGAGCCATTCTGCTATTGTTCCGTCTGTCTCCCGGATTTTGCGTTTCCTGGTCTGCTGTTCGATGACTATTCTCAGCCAAAGGATGATTGATGGCCCCAGATCATCATACGATTCAGTCATTAGAAATTTCGCTGGTATTGTGAAGTATCGGTCTGATTTTGGCTTCTTTGGTCTGGCTTCCAATAATTTGATGATTTCATATAGTGTTTTATCCAGTTCCGTTTTATTTCCGTGGTCATAGGAAAGCAGTGGCAGAAAATCTCCAACGTCATAATAATACTCTTTGATTGTTTTTGTTTCGGTTTCTACTGGCAGTAAGAAAAAAAGGTCATCTTTCAATGTGGTATCCGGTTTGAAAACAACCTCTCTTTTGTCCGGTTGCCCGGTTGTTATATGTGATATAAAAATGGGCTTATCTGTGGATTTCTGTATCCTCTTTGCTGAAGCCATAAGTTGTTTAAGAGAAAATCCACTGATGGCATTGACCACACCTTTTAATTTTTCTGCCGGATCTTGTCCATCCGTCATGCCTCCCAGATAATATACACGGCCAGCGACATCGGTTGCTATTTGCTTGATGGCTTTCCTTCCGGCATTGTCCCAATCATAAGCCACAATGAAGTTTTCAACTCCCAACCCTTTGAGAATGCCTCTTGCTTCGTCCGTTAGGTTAGAACCCAATGTGGAAACGATTATCGGTCTGTCCATGTCTTGAAGCAGTTTGTAAAACGCAAAATAATCAAAGATACCTTCAACTAGAATGACCGTTTTGTAATGGCTAATATAGCGGTGGGCTTTGTCGATTCCGTAAAGCCAGCTCTTGGTGGTGATGAAGGTGTCTTCTGTCTGCTGTTTCATCCAGTGGATGGCGTTTTTCCGGTTGTCTGGCCGTCTACCCATAATGCCGTGAACCTGGCCATCCATGTTGTAGACCGGAAAGGTTATTCTGCCAGCGAAATAATCAGCGTAATTTGTGGCAAATGCGCTTCTCATACCAAAATCAATGAACTGCATGTAAAACGAGCCATCGTTTAACAATCTCACCAAACTCCCCTTGTTGAATGAAAAAAACTCTTCATAGTCCGCATTAAACCTGTCCAGATAGTTCATAATGAGTGCCCTGCCAAGATACTCTTCATCTTTAAGCGTTGGGGCAAAACCGATGTTGAATTTTTGAATTAAATCCGTATCCACTCCCCGGCGGTGAAGATATGCATGGACTTTATTAAACCGGTCTTCATTGTTGATGAGCATCTTATTGTAAAAGACGGAAGCATCACGGAGAGCATCTACAATTTCCGGGGAAAGTTTCTCCGGTTCTGCAAACTCAACGGGTTTGTCCGGTTCCTTTAATTGGTCAAAGTCAGGGATGCTTGTGGATTTACCCCCGTAAGGTTTGAAATCTTTGATGTCTAAAAAATCAGCGAAGGTTTGCTGCGCCTGCTGGAAACTGCATTTGTTGCTGACCATAATGACATCGTAAATGTCCCAATTCATATTACACTCACCAAAGCAGTGGAACTTGACCTCATCATTACCATCGACATACACCCTGAAACTATCCTTTCTATCAATATGGAACGGACAATGGGAACTATATCGATTGTTCCCGGTACGCTTGAAATCAATACGTCTGAGACCCTCTACAAAGTTGATAGTGGCTTCGATGTATTTGGCTGATTTTAGGTCTTTGTAAGTCGTCATAATTGCCTCTGATTTATAGATAATAATAGTTTTATCTTGTTGTTATGTCAAAGACATTATCAAATTTTACGCCCCCGACAATAATTTCCGTATGTACTGAAACATTACCTTGTATCTCATGAGATACACTTTCAGGATGGTCAACCTGTTTTTGGCCAGCGCTGGCCAAATATATGGAATGAATCAAATCCGATGGTCTCTTGATGGGGGTATTACTGATGGCGTTTAGCTGATTGGATAAGGATATGGGATAGGGAGTGTTATTTCTATACGGATAATGGTGTTTGACATTGCGGGCTAATGCTTGATAATGTTGTGATTATCAATTTATCCATTTCGAAAATGTAGCAATGCTATGGCGATTCAAATATCAGATATAGAGAGCACTATTGACACAATAGTTAACTCAGAATTTGGTCAAAGGCATAATGTTGTAGTAAAATTGTCAGAAATTAAAGAGATTCCTATATCTCATTTCTCGGAATTACAATCCGCCCTCGCTTCTGGTAATGCGGTTATGCGCCAGTTTCCTCTAAGCACATGTGGTTCAACTTTATCAATCATTGCAAGCCCATCAGAAAAACGTATTATTGACATCATGTCTATGTCAACATTTGTAGTGCCTATTATTGGAATAATATGCGCTTTTATTTTTTCCTGGTGGTTTCTTCTATTTATCATATATCCACTAATAAGCATTGCAATTGGCAAACGAATATATCTGAAAGTGCTTTTTGATCGAGCAACAAACTCGGAAAAAGCATTTTGTTTTTTATTTTGCGGAAGGTTGATAACGCTTGAACTTCCAGGAGTTGGCATAATTTCACGACAAGATCTTTGAGGAATACCATGGATATTTCAAATGAAGAAAAAACATCCTATGTTAGAGCGTGGGCCAAGAACAAAGAAAAAGAAGCGAGATATGCTAATGAATTGAACCCTGAGTTGCTTTTTGGCGGTATTGTATATTGTATTTCAGGATTCGGAGATGATTGGCAGGGTCTTGCTGATCTACTATATGATGAACTACTAGATAAAAAACAATATGCAGGCAAACCGTATTTTTGCGATTCGTCTGCATTTGAAATCGGATGTTATTTTTATACTAATATTGATATGTGGCTTTTTAATAATAAACCTGAGATGAGAGAAAAATTAAGTTTATATATATCTAAGCGGTTTATAGATCTTTTTTCAGAAGCTTTGCCAATCGAAAATGTACATGAATTATTTGTTGAAAGGATAGAAAAGTACGGAGAGCTGTTTCGTAATGATGAAGATGCTGAAAAAATTCTTTTTTATTTAACTGAACTTATCAAGCGAACAAAATATGATACACCACCCAAAAGAGCTGATTTTGATAATTTCAAATTATCCATAGATGGAGGACTTTCTGACGGAATCGCACTTAAAACAAATTTAATGACCTTTTTGGCTTACATACTTCCAGCGACGATAGAAATTGTAGAAAATTATGTATCAGTCAAAGAAGAGAAAAAATCCATAAAAGATATATTGAAGGGGATAGGATGTTTAGTACTTGTTTTTGGAATAATTATTGGCATTATTTCCTTTTTAACGTATTTGCAAGGTTAGCAGAATGTTAATCGTTATATACTTTTAATTGTTTTTTGTGTTTTGCGGGTAATCTTGGCTAAGACCCGCCGCAACTCGATTCATTGTTATGTGGCTTACCTTTAAAAAGGATTTATTATGGGATTTTTCAAAAAAAAAATTAGGACAAATACAGGTAAACAAACAAAAATTTTATCGTTTAATACGTTCAAACATGCCCATGAAATCTTTGTTGACAACGATGCGAATCCCCCTTTTATCTATCTTAAAGATAAGTATTCTCTAAAGATAGATAAATATTCAGAAATAGCTGACTTTCTCAATAGCGCTGCAATGGCCACTGCTAAACAATTTGAAGAAGAAAGCTCTTACAGGGCAAATGATTATTTGGTTCATTATTTTTTTGATTTATATCTATCCTTGAATTCAGGTTTGTTTCAACAGGAATCTGACATAGCTTCTGCTATTATAGATGGTATTCATTTTAAATATTATGGACAATCATCTCAAAACATTATTTCAAGTCAGATACAATTATGGACAGAAAAAGAAAGATGTTTTTTGATTAGTTTCTTTTCAATATTTAAAGGAGATGATTTCCCTCGTTTGTTGGCCATTTTCGCTTATTCTTGTATATCAAAAGATGCATTAGGGGCGATTGAAGGGCTGATGTTATCAAAACTGATATTAAGCTTAACAAAGTACATATCACCAAAAATAAAAACAGAAATTTCAAACATATTGTAGCTATTTTTAGCAGTTTAAACAGGTAGGTGTTTCAGATACCACATAAGGGCACCGCATCTGGCCGCTATTCCGATACGCTCCATAGCAGCGGCGTTATGCAGAGAATCAATAGCTCTATTTCAAAGCTTAGAAAAGTAAAAACTGATGAATCAATCAATTATAGAATACAAGCAAAGGGTAGTTGCTTTTATCGACATATTGGGGTTTGAAAATCTTGTTCGTTCCCTTCCAGACAATCCCAAATTATTTGCTCGATTAAACTATACTCTGCGGAGGATCAAGTACATAGAAAAATCCAGAAGCCACCCCAATAGCATCACATCCGACCTTGAAGTAAGCGTGTTTTCCGACTCAATTGCGATTTCAACAAAAGAAGAAAAAATATTTTCCTTGGTGTGGACTGTCGGCTGGTTGCAAGCTGACCTAATGTTTGTCGGAATGCTTACAAGAGGTGGTATTTCTGTTGGCCGCACAATCCATGAGGATGGAATTCTGTATGGGGAGGGAATGCTATCAGCGTATCGCCTTGAATCTAAAGCAGCCATTTATCCAAGAATCGCTATAGCAAATGGATTGGCCACGAAACATGAGAAACTTCTTAAGAACTGGATTGTGGTAGATGTCGATTCGATTGTATATGTAAACCCTTTTAAGTTCGACGCAGTAGCGGGTGGTGCTGAAGAGTTAGCAGCAGATGGCTACGATCCAAGAACCGTCTATTTTAAAGGGGTCCGTGAGCATCTCATAAATGGTATCGCAAACGCTTCGGAAGAGGATCACTTGGCTAAATATCGTTGGTTGGCCAACCGTTTCAATGTGGCTTTGGCTGATTTCAACGAAAGCAGCCTTGAAAAGATAGTTGAAATATAAAAATGCATAAGGCGGTTTACCTAACCAAAAGGGCAAAGCCACTTTAAGAGTTTTTTTGTTAAAGTAAAATCTTGACATTTATTCAGTTTTTTTAAAAGCCACTACAATAGATAAACCGCAGCGCTCAATAACAAAGGAGAAGAATCTATGGGATTTTTTTCAGCGATATTTGGAACCCGTGAAGAGAAAGTCTTAAAAACTTGTACGAAAATTTACAACAAAGCGAAAAGAATGAAGCCTGGCAGAAGTGAACGAGATTATTTGAAAATTGTACTTATTACCAAACCTCCCTTTGATTACCAAGTTGATGAAATATTGGATGATATTCTTGATTCATGTGAGAATATTAATGATTTATCAATGGTAATCGCTGAGCAAGGGGAAATCGGTAGTTCTTTATGGGAATTTAGGGAGAGAAATGTCAAATTAGGAATACTATCAGCCAGAAATAAAAAATATTTCTCCGAATTCTGGGGATAATTGAGAAGGAGAAATAAGATGTTTTTTAAGAAAAAAATCAAGATCCGAGACTTTTGTTATAAGAAATATGATTTCGTTTTCACCGAAGCGGGTAAAGGATTATGGATGATTTAATAAATAAGAGTGGAATTTCGCTTGATGAAGGTTCAAAAAATAATTACTATTCTAATTTCATTGCTGCATATTTTCAATTGGCTGGAATTGCATTTTCCAGAACTCTTTCTAGGGATCTGCGATATGAAGTGTTGAATATCAACAGCGAATATTTAAGATCGAAAGATGCCTCTCATATTGATGACCTTGTCTCTATTTACAACTCTGCTTTCGGTTCATCTTTTCAAGATGGGATAAGACCAATGGCTCAAGTAATAGCAAAGGAAATTACATCTGAAAAATCAAATAATGTTGAGAATATCTTTTACGATGCTTTTTACGGAATTCTTGAGGCATTCTTTACAGATTTGAAAGGAATAAAGCTGATATCGTAGAAGTTTGTCAAGCGACAATTATTTTTGAAGTCTGGCGACAATTAAAATTGAGGTCAGGCGACAATTATTTTTGAAGTTCCCAAGCTCCTCGAAGACAGGTT
>Ga0315545_1002822_pt1 | contig 15325 bp, 14 predicted proteins | sample SalMarSW160210MG_FD_203096 | JGI IMG/M metagenome (GOLD analysis project Ga0315545, IMG submission 203096) | Salt marsh sediment microbial communities from the Plum Island Ecosystem LTER, Massachusetts, United States - Salt Marsh Sediment SW1602-10 ... | reverse complement strand
TAGCACCCTAATATTTTTATCGGACCTCACATCCTCTAAAATCTGAATAAGTTCCTCTCTGCTTTCCCGGTTCAAGGCATTTCTTTTAGCGGGCCTATTTATAGTGATAGTGGCTATGTTTTTTTCCTTTTTATAGATAGTACACTTCAGTTCCATGATATCCTCCTATTCATACTGATAGAACCCTTTCTTTGTCTTCTTACCTAACATCTTAGCTGCAACCATTTTCTTAAGGAGTGGGCAAGGGCGATACTGAGGCCCTAACTCTCTATAAAGTAGCTCCAACGTATTGAGAACATTGTCTAAACCTAAATAGTCAGCATACTCTAACGGGCCCTTAGGGAAATTAGCTCCTAGTTTTAACATGTTATCTATATCATCACAGCTGGCAATGCCATATGACAGTACAAAAGCAGCTTCATTAATCATTGATGCTAAAACTCGATTTAAAATAAGCCCCGGAGAGTCTTTGACGGTAACCACCGTCTTACCAATATTTTCCGCAAAGCTCTTACAATCTTTATAGGTTGCATCTGAGGTCTCAATACCCTTGGTTATCTGAACCAACTTTGCTTCTGGGTCATAAGGCCAAAAATTAAAGCCGATAACTTTATCTGGCCTTTCTGTCGCCACTCCTATTTCAGTGATGCTCAAATAAGCTGTAGTTGAAGCTAATACAACATCTTTAGGCGAAATTCTGTCAAGTTCTCGAAGAGTTTCCTTCTTCTGAGCTAAATTCTCGGGCAGAGCTTCAATGGCCAGTTGAACATCTTTAAGCTCCTCGGCAAAGTTTTTGGTAACGTCTCTTATAATGCTTTTTATGCCGGCTCTGGAAACTACTTTGCTGAGCCCTTCACTGAAATTGCCCGTTCCTATTATGCAAATTTTATCAATTGTCATTACTCTCTCCTTTCTTGGCAAAACTTTTTCTTGCTCTTATTCACTGCTTAGGGAGAAAAGGCTTTGTGTTAATAAAGTACCTTCCGGGGACTCAGGACAACTCCGATATTTTAAAAGCTATCGGCCAAAATATTTAAGGCATTCTTGTGGAAAAGCAACTCAGTACCCCCTTTCGAAACTGAGAATCTCTTTCCCACCCCTCAAGAATATCCTCTACCAGACGAAAATAGGAATATTCACTACCAAACATAAACTTGGTTCGAAGCGAGTATTTATATCATGAACTATCCTTTTAAGAAAATACTGTGGCAAGGCTCCAGAGGTCTCCCAAAAACATTCCCCTTGTGCATACAAACCAACTCCGCTGCCTCTATAAAGGAATCACAAAAGCGAATCACTATTATTTTGAGCTCGGGAGAATCAGTAGCCGCATTATTTATACCCACGAGATTAGTATATGCCTCTGCCCTGGATTATATAATCGTTAGTTTGCCCTATCTCCACTGCCAGTAGGAGCTGTCCAGGCCACGGTATAGAAGTGCACACCATATTCCTTAAGTGGTTCTATCATTTCCTCCTCGCTGGTGAGAGTCTCTAATAGCCGCTCTGTAGCCAGTTCGTGGCGTCTGAAGTATCTCTCTAAAGTGATTTACTGCCAGGTAATTGGCGGCAACATGCTTGGATTACCATCACTTAATGCTCTGAGATTCCCGTGATGCCCGTGAACATCAATTACCGGATATCCCCTTTCTTGTAATGTCTTTGCCATAGCGACACCTCTTACTTATTTGCTACCTGCTTGTTACTGCAATATTCAGATTAAACCATAGCATATCCACCATCGACACTCAGTGTATGCCCAGTTATGAAGCTACACGGTTTGAGGCAAAGAAGAGCACAGCATTAGCTATATCTACATAGAGAGCTTCAATGGTGAATTACACGATGAATGTCTTTACCGTGAAATCTTCCAGAATGGTGATGAGACGCAGGTTGGTGCGGAAGTTTTGGGGCAAGAGGACAGTAGCTACCAGCCAGATAGCCCAGCAGGCTATCTGGCACCAGTAGAGTTTGCTACAGGCTTATCTTCTGTCCGTTCTTAATCTTAACTTCCCTCGCATTTCCTTAAGCATCAGGATCTGCTCTTTTGGCGATGTTTTTACGATTGCCATTTTGTTCTACATTTTTCCTAGGTCTTAAGTTTGACTATATGAATAAGTGTAACCAATTTGGTGTAAGTTGACAAAACAGTGAGATGGACAAGTGGAAGGAAGAAAGAATTGGGGCGAGAGGATTTGGACCTCTTAGCTCAGCATCTAAGAGATATATCCATCTCTGATAAGGAGTTCAGCTACAAGGACTGCGCCTTTAGCCGCTCCCATCTTGGTGTTGTGGGATACCAGGAGATACTTGATGCCATTTTCTAGAGCAACGTCCTTCCTGATTCTACCGACCACGGTGGCCATGCCATCCTCGGCATCACGGTCAAGTCGAGGTTGGGGCCTGAACGGGTCTTCGTGCACGATTATCATATGCTTGGGGGCTGAAGGCAGGTCGGCTTCGCCGGATGAACCGACGAATTCCCTCATCGCTCTTGCGATATCCTCTACCTCGCAGACTTTCTGAGTAGAGGCGAAGACCGATTCTGTGTGTCCTTCCCGCACATTAACACGGGTGCAGGTGCAACTTAGGTCGAATTTCGCTGGACTTATTGAACTGCCTTCAAAATTGCCCAGGATTTTCTGTGTTTCCCGCTGTACCTTTTCCTCTTCCCCTGGAATAAAGGGAATGACATTGTCTAGAATATCGAGGCCTAGCACTCCAGGGCTTCGGCCTGCTCCAGACATAGCTTGCATCGAAGTCATTACGACAGCATTTAGGCCGAAGGTCTCGTATATTGGTTTTAGTGTTATTACCAGACCAGCGGTGGTGCAGTTGGGAATAGGTGTAATGAAACCTTTCCACCCACGTGATTTTCTCTGAACTTGGAGCACTCTGGCATGTTCAGAGTTGATGCCCGGGATTAGAATGGGTACATCGTCATCATAACGGAAGGCTGAGGCCGTGCTTATAACAGGTTTGTCAACGGCGAATTTCGGTTCGAGGATTTTCGCCGGGGCAGACTCTATAGCGGAAAAGACGATGTCTATGGCAGAGACATCCATTTCAGTGGCATTATGGACTGGCATTTCCATAACTTCTTCCACTGGAGGCTCCTCGCAAAACCAGCGCAGGGCCCCAGATGAAGCATCGGTTATTGCTGCTTTATAGCTGCGTCCTGCTGACCTCTCGGAGGCAGCAAGTGCAGTAACTTCAATCCAGGGATGGTCTTTCAGGGCAACTAGAAATTGCTGACCAACGATTCCCGTTGCTCCCACGATTGCAGCTCTTATCATAGTTTCTCTCCAGTCTGCTTCTTAATATTAAGGATAGCCGAGGACTACAAATTTTAACATCTGGGGATAAAAATAGCACGGAGTGTTTTTGCGTCAGGAGATTATTACCCTGGTAATAATTTATTGGGGGGAGCAGTTCACAGGCAGCCAAGCTATGGCACACTTCCCGCAATGTAATTCGTAAATGGGTGAAAAAATTTGAACAAAGAGGAAAGGAAAGCCTCAAGAGTGAATCGAGAAAACCGCACTCCTCTCTAAAGCCCCTTGCCATAAGGAAAACTGGGAAGTGACCCTCATCCAGGAAGAGAGGATAAGGCGCTTAAGAAAGAGATATCCCTACTATGGCAAGAAAAAGCTAAAGGTTCTCTATGAGAAGGAATATTCTGAGGAGATCTCTACCTGGAAGATTGAGAGGGTGATTCGAAGGCATAAACTCTATCCGGATCAGAAGAAAACAGAGAAGATTGCTAGAAAGAGAGCCCGAGCTCGGCAGAAACCAAAGAGGAGGATCATCCAGTTAGTGAAAGAGGAGAGGCCCTGCTTCCTCTTTCAGCTTGATACCATTGTTATCTACTGGGGTAATCTCAAAAGATATATCCTGACTGCCGTGGACCATGCCAGCAAGTTAGGCTATGCCAGGATGTACAAAAATAAGAGCTCCCGGGTAGCGACGGACGTCCTCTATCGCCTTCGCTATCTTGTTAACCAGCCTACCCAAAACTTACAGACAGATAATGGGAGTGAGTTTGCTTTAGAGTTTGAAAGAGCCACCACTAAATCAAATATTCAAAGGTACTTTTCAAGAGCCAGAACCCCTAAGGATAACTCTGAGATAGAAAGATTTAACCAGACTTTAGAGTACGAGTGGCTCTATAACTCTAATCTATCTTTAGACCCTGAAGAGTTCAATCCCCGGCTAACTGAATGGCTCATTGAGTATAACTTTCACCGTCCGCACCAGTCCCTTGGCTATCTTACTCCCATAGAGTATATTGAAAAAGAACTTGCTAAAATTCACAGCCAAGTGTTACCTATGTGGTCAGCCACAACAAGAGTTTGATTTTTGCCTCTATTTCTGCTAGAATTTCCAATGAGGAGGGAGGCATGGCACGGAAGCAAGCTTGGTTATGCCGATGGTTTTTCCCAGCTTGGGCTCTTCGCCAGCGTAAGTAGGCGTGGAGCCTGATAACTAAGTCAAGATGCGCTGGCGAAGAGCTTCTGGAAGCCCTGAGCTCTTCGTTGGTAATACAAGGCTCTTGTAAATTAGGGTAATAGCCAGTCAGTCTAAAGCTGAATGGAGGAGTAGGGGTAGTTAGACAATTGAATAGAGATATTGGAAAGGAGTTTTAAGTATTAAAGCTCCTTTTTTCGTAGAGCATGGTGCGCTAACTCCCTATGTAGAAACAGCGCCAGTATTTCAGCAGTTACCTAAACAGGTGGATGAAAAAGTTCACAACAATGGTAAGCAAGATGCTAATTATGAGGCAAGTCATAATGGGAAAGAAAAACTGAAAATTCCCCTTCTACAAGAGTGTGTCACCGAGAAGTTTTCTCAGAAAGGGGATCCGCTGCCAGAAAACCAGTAGCAAGCCGAAGAAGACTAAAAAACGCCCAGAATCAAAATTTTACCTATACTTTGAGACCACATGGCGTACCGCTTATTGCTAATTGTAACGCACCATAAGTTCTAAGTAAATTGCTCTGTTACTAGTGTAATCTAGATTGTATAATATTGATAGAAGAGTGATGGAAAGGACGACCACCTCATATGCTCGGGAGTTAATGGTAGGCATTCCGCGAGGAACCTTGCTCGATATAGAAACCACTGGACTTAGCGTCGGCTGTGATGAGGTAGTTATTTTTGGCTATATTGAGAGCAACCACTTGAGGATAATATGCCGGACTTCAAGTGAAGAAGGGCCCTTTATCGCTCAAATTGCCAAACTTGTTCCTGAGTTACCCAAAACATTTTACGCCTATAATCTTTCCTTCGAGAAGGAATTTCTCAAAGCTAAAGGAATTGATGTAGAAGGCATAGACTTATTCCAGCCCTGGAAGGAAAAAGCAGATGAGCTTTGTCTTAAGTGGCCTAAGTTAGATGAGCTATTCTCTCACGCCGAGTATTATTTCAACGAGCCGGTAGTAAGCGGCAAGGATATCCCCTTATTATGGGAAGAATTTCTTCGCACAGGGGATAAGGATTGTTTACAGCAAATTATAAGACATAACGAGTCCGACCTGCTCAAAGAGCTATATCTGTTAGTATACTATCGGGATAGTTACAGGGTTTGAGGACTTCAGGATTTAAATTAGCTAAAATTAGACCAATGAACCTTACTCAGCAAATTGAGCAATATCTACCTCAGCAAGTCTTAGAGTTAGTCAAAACCACCAGCAAACAGGCTGAAAAGCTGGGATGGAAAGTACACCTTGTCGGCGGCGTGGTGCGCGATTTGCTCCTAGGCTATCCCAATTTCGACCTAGATTTAGTGGTCGAAGGGGATGCTGTGAAGCTAGCTCAACAGATAGCTGGAATTAGTCAAGCAAAGTTGGTCGTGCATCCGCGCTTTGGCACCGCTAAGCTCAGCTACGGCAATTTCACCCTGGATGTGGCCACTGCACGTAGTGAAAGCTATGCAAAATCTGGAGCACTGCCAACAGTTGCCCCTGGTACCCTCAACAATGACCTCTCTCGCAGAGATTTCTCTATCAATGCCATGGCCATATCTCTGGCTCCAAACAACTATGGAGAATTGCTCGACCCCTATCAGGGTAAAAGCGACTTAGAGCAGCATCTCATTCGCATTTTACACCCCAAAAGTTTCAACGATGATGCCACCAGAATTTTACGAGCCATTCGCTATGAACAAAGGCTAGGATTTAGGCTTGAAACACAGACTGCCCGGCTACTTAAACGAGATATTCCCAAGTTAGACACCATAAGCGGTGACCGAATAAGGCATGAGCTAGAATTAATCTTCAGAGAGAAACACCCAGAACATGCTATCAAGCGACTTGGCGAGCTAGGAGTGCTGCAAAGGCTAAGTCCTTCCTTCAAAGGCAATGGCTGGATAGCTGAGAAATTTGATAGAGCACGCTGCTTAAATAAACCCAATCAATTGCCCTCGCTTTATTTCTGTCTCCTTATTTATCCACTCAGCGAAAGGGAAAATGAGCAATTTCTCCGTTACCTTAACATACCGAAAAAGTTATCCCGAGTGCTGCATGATACACTTCACCTCGAGGCTAGGCTTTCCCCACTGGGCAAACCTTGCATGAAAGCTAGCGAGATTTACTACCTGCTCCACGAATATGATCCATTGGCCATACAGGCAAATGCCGTAGCCTCAGAATCTTCAGCAATACAGAGCCACCTCCAACTATTTCTCGCAAAACTGCGCTATGTGAAAACTTTCCTTAACGGAGAGGAGCTAAAAAGGTTAGGCATCTCCACCGGACCAGAGATGGGAAAGGTCCTCCAAACATTGCATAAGGCAAAATTAGATGGAGAGATTAAGACTAAAGGAGATGAGGAGAAACTAGCCCTATCAGTTAGAGCTATAAAGGAAGAAGATTAAGAAGTCCAAAGCCAAAATAACAAAACAAAATATACTTAGGAAATTTTCCTGCCCAGCAAGGTAATAGGAACTTCCATAGCGGTATCCTTGAAGCCCCGGCGGTAAGTCCAGCTATGTCAACCGGTAAAATAGGCTGAAGGGAAATGAGGAAAATAGCCAATAGCCCATATCGATTCATCCAACTTGTAAGCCTGTTGTATCCTAGTGTGCTCTCATTGAACATTATTTTCTTCCCCAAGTAGCCAGCATAATAGCCACTTATTTCCCCCAAAGTGCCAGCCACACTGGCTATCAAAGCTATAAGAACAGGATCCCACTGCGATGCCGCTGCCATCATTACAGATGTATGAATAGCTACAGGAACCATAATGCTGGCATTACATACCAGGGTGGTTCCAAAAACGACCAAATAAGCCGTGGTGGCAAACCCACCTGCTGAGATATCAAAGTAAGTCATCAGATATCGAAGTAAGTAAGCAAGGCCAACGCTAAGGACAATGAGGATAACAAGGTAAAGCACTACCTTAAGCCATCTTTGCTGCTTTAGCTTTTCCACTGCAATTACGTTAGTTACCTAGCTATCCCTGAAAGACGAACTGCTGCATAGCATTCTAATCTCTGCTCTCTCAAGCGCAAGAACAGTTCATTAGCTTTTTCTTCCTCTGAGAAAAAGGTGAAAAGACACGGCCCGGAGCCAGATAAATGAACACCCGGGGCTCCAGCTTCCTCAAAAGCCTTCCTGTATTTTTTAATCTGGGGAAAGACATCAACCACCACTTTTTCAAAAACATTGACCATAAGGGATGGGTCAAACATTTTTCTTTGCATTAAAGATGGTAAAGCTGCACGAACAAATTGACCTTCAGTGAAATGACCAGTGTTTAATTTACCGTACATCTGCGCCGTCTTGCCTGAGATTCTAGGTAGTGGTGGCACCAGTAAAACAAACCAGGTTGAGGGTAGAGATGGTAACGGAGTAACCTTTCCCCCTTTCCCCTCTACTAAAGCTATGCCTTTATAGATAAAGAAGGGAACATCTGAGCCTAGTTTAGATGCTAAATGAGCTAACTCAGAAAGCGACAGTCTCAATTCCCAAAGCTCGTTAAGAGCCAGAAGGGTAGCAGCGGCATCGCTGCTACCACCTCCTAATCCCGCTCCCCAAGGTATATGTTTATAAAGCTCAATCCGTGCCCCCTTGCTATACCCTGTGGCTTTCTTGAGGAGCATGGCAGTTTCTGTTACCAAGTTATCGCGTTCCAATCCCGGCTCGTTGCATTTAAGGCATATGTCCTCGCTTGGCTCAAAATTGAGAACATCGTATAGGCTTACTGCCTGAACAATGCTGGAAATCCGATGGTAATTATCATGCTTACCCAGGACTTCCAGGATAAGATTTACTTTGGCTGGTGCATAAAAGGTTAACATCGCGATTCCTTTCTAAGTGGAGCAAAAACTTTCCATACCTTGCTCCACTCCTCAAGACTCAGAGTTTCAGCGCGCCGCCTGGCTTCCACTCCCGCCTTTCCCAATAGCAGAGCAACCTGGTCAGGAGGCATCCCCAAAGCTTGAGCCAAGGAGTTGCGAAGCTGCTTGCGGGGTGAGCTAAAACCACAGCTAACTGTATCAAGGAAATCGGTGACATCAGATATTCCAATAGGCAGATGGGAATAGACATCCAGGCGTAAAACAAGGGAATTCACCTTTGGCGGAGGATAGAAACTTTTTGCTGGCACACGGGCTACAATGGTTGGTTTGCTGTAAAGCTGAGTCCTAACACTAAGCAAGCTCATCTTACCAGGAATAGCAGCTATGGCTTCACCAACTTCACTCTGCACCATTATCACCATCATTGATGGCTTAAGCGAAGCCTCCAGAAAATGACGTAGCACCGGCGAAGTAATGTAATAAGGAAGATTAGCTACAATTTTGTAGCCTCGGACAAGTTTGAAAGTAGCTAAGTCATTCCCCAGAAGTTGCTCTGGGGTGACTTTGAGTACATCAGCATGGATAATTTTGATATTGGAGGAAGAAGATAATCTCTTCCTTAAGATGCTAACCAATCTAGAGTCAAGCTCTATGGCAATAACTTTGCCGGCTCGCTCAACCAAGCTCTTGGTTAGTATACCCAAGCCTGGACCTATCTCAATTACAATGTCATCTTGGCTAAGCTCAGCAGCAGAGAGAATGCAGTCCAACACATGTTCATCTGCAAGGAAATGCTGCCCTAATCTTTTTTTCGCTTTGAAGCTAAACTGGCGGACTATCCCTGCCCCCGAGAAGAAGCAACTGAGCTAAAACGCTGTTACTTCCCCGTCTCAAAGATCCGACAAAAATACTCCAGTTAATGAATATTACCCCTTTTCCAGCACAAGAATCGGAACCTGATTATCTTCCCTTGAATTCAGGCTTCCTCCTCTCCAGAAATGCCTGCAACCCTTCCTTGGAATCCTCACATGCTCGCGCTGAGCCGAAACATTCAGCTTCATAATACAGTGCGCGGTCTAAATCCATTTCTATTCCCTTATTTATTGCTAACTTTATTATCCCAAGAACTGCAGAACTTTTTGACAAAAGCTTTTGCACAAATTCATCCACCGCTTTATCCAATTCCTCAGCGGGAACAACTTTATTTACCAGTCCCAACCTGTGTGCCTCGTTGGCATCAATGGGCTCGCCCAGCATATCAATCTCCATGGCTTTGGTTTTACCTACGAGCCTTGTTAACCTCTGAGTTCCTCCATAGCCAGGAATAATGCCAAGATTTACTTCAGGCTGGCCAAATCTCGCCTTGTCAGAGGCGATTCTAAAGTCGCAAGACATAGCGATTTCTTGCCCTCCACCTAAACAAAATCCATTTATCTTGGCTATTAACGGTTTCCTGATTCTCTCTATATACCTGGTACATTCCTGCCCTAGTAAAGACAGATTCCTTCCCTCTATAGCACTCAGGTTCTGTATTTCAGGAATATCTGCACCTGCGCAGAAGGCTCTATCGCCTGCGCCAGTTATAACAACCACACCAATATTTTCATCGTCCTCTGCGTCTTCGAGTGCATCATGTAGCTCTGCCAACAATGCAGTATTCAGCGCATTCAGCACCTTGGGTCTATTGAGTGTTATGGTAGCAACCCTCTCACTTTTCGCATATATGATATTTGCGTAATCTTTCTGTACCATTTTAACTCCATTAGGGATAAAATTTATTTCTTACCAAACACTTCATAGAAACCCTTCCCTACTTTCCTCCCAAAATATCCAATTTCTACCATCCTCTTTAATACCGGAGCAGGCTTGTATCTCTCCCATCCAGTCTGTTGGTAAACCCCCTCTAGAAAGTCCGTCACGACATCTATGCCAAGCAGGTCCAGTAGTTTAAATGGGCCCAAGGGCCAGCCAAATGATAACTCCGTTATTTTATCTATATCCTCTATAGTCGCCAGGTTCTCCCCTAACACCTTCGCTGCTTCGTTCCACATTACCGCTCCTATTCTATTGACTACGAATCCAGGGGAGTCCTCGACTACAACTGGCTCCTTGCCCAGAGATTTAACAAAATCAACGCTCGCCTCTAGAGTTTCCTCTGAGGTAAGTAAGGACTTTATCACTTCTACGCCCTTCATCATAGGTACAGGATTCATGAAATGCACGCCTACAACCTTGTCCAGACGCTTGGTTGCAGAGGCAAGCAGGCTTATTGGTATTCCCGAAGTGTTGGAAGCTAAAATAGTTTGCTCGGGACACACCTCCTCAAGCTGCTGGAATATCGGCAATTTCACCTCCGCTCTCTCAAACACTGCCTCTATAACACAGTCAGCATCCTTAGCAGCATCTTTCAGGTCTGTCGAGGTGTGAATCTTAGCCAAGATTTTGTCCACATCCGCTTGATTCATCGTGCCTTTTTTCACAAATCTACCAAGGCTGTTTTTTATCGCGCCCAGCCCCCGGTCAACAAACTCTTGTTTCATATCAACCATAATCACATCATAGCCTGCCTGCGCCGATACCTGCGCTATCCCACCACCCATTACTCCTGAGCCTACGACACATACTTTCTTAATTTCCATATTCATCACCTCCATAATTTCTGGCAAAACTATACCATAACCTTGTTTTACCGACAAGCTAGTGTTGTGGCTGACCACATAGGTAACACTGGGCTGTGAATTTTAGCAAGTTCTTTTTCAATATACTCTATGGGAGCAAGATAGCCAAGGGACTGGTGCGGACGGTGAAAGTTATACTCAATAAGCCACTCAGTTAGCCGGGGATTGAACTCTTCAGGGTCTAAAGATAGATTAGAATTGTAGAGCCACTCATACTCCAGGGTTTGGTTAAACCTTTCTATCTCCGGCTTATCCTTAGGAGTTCTGACCCTTGAAAAGTACCTTTGAATGCTTAATTTGCTGGTGGCTCTTTCAAACTCTAAAGCAAACTCACTCCCATTATCTGTCTGTAAGTTCTCAATAGGTTGGTTAACGAGATAGCGAAGTCGATAGAGAAAGTCCGTCGCTACCCGGGAACTCTTATTTTTATACATCCGGGCATAAGCTAACTTAGTGGAATGATCTATAGCAGTTAAGATATATCTTTTAAGATTATCCCAGTAGATAACAATGGTATCAAGCTGAAACAGGAAGCAGAGGGTTTCCTGTTTCACTAGCCGGGTAATTCTCCTCTTTGGTTTCTGGCGGGCACGGGCTCCCTTTCTAGCAGTCTTCTCTGCCTTCTTTTGGTCAGGATAGAGTTTATGCCTTCGAATCACCCTCTCAATCTTCCATGTAGAGATCCCCTCAGAATATTCCCTCTCATAGAGAACCTTTAGCTTCTTCTTGCCATAATAAGGATATCTCTTTCTTAAGCGCCTTATCCTCTCTTCCTGGATGAGGGTTACCTCCCAGTTTCTCTTATGGCAGGGGGCTTTAGATTGGTCAGCCAGGCTATGGACATCGTATTTAGAGCCCTCAAAGCGCTTGAGCCATTTGTAAAAGGTCTTCCTTGAGATACCAAAATGCTGAGCGGTGAGGGTAACATTCCTTTTGGCCACTGTATAATAGAATACCATCCACTCTACCCTCAGTCTCTCATGGGTTCTAAAGCCTAAAAGATCTGCCACCCCTCTCCAGTGCTCATATCTATTCTCTGAGATAATGGGCTTGGTTTTAAAGAAATAGAAACTGGCTGGCTTTCTCATCTCGGTAACTCCTCACGCTAAGTCAGTATCATTACTAACCATACCATGGGTGTTACCCATGTATCTCAGCCTCCGCATATGATCTGATACTAAAAGGCGCCTTCTAATCTTAGCTCTGGTGGCTACTGATTGCCAGTAGCTTTGAATGCCATCTCACCCATTATTGAGCATTAGCACGCTGACTTAGGTTCAAGGCCTTCCGGAGGGCTCCTAATCACTAGCACTCAGCCTCTTACTGCCGGCTTTGCATGGTTCTCACTATGGCTGCCCCTGGGTCCAGATATTACGTACATTGCTTTGGGGAGATACAGGGATATAGCCGATGTTAGCTACCCTAGATTTTTACTTACCAGCTCTTGACAATAAACAATTGATTTCGGCATTATATAAGAGAGCTCAAAAAGTGGATATGATTACAGAAACGTAACTGTAAGAGAAGCACGGCAGTAAGGGAGGTGATATAGCATGAGAAAGAAATTGCTTCTGGCCATTCTGAACCTGCTGGGATTCTTGGGCACTGTTGTCGTAAATGGACTTGCTGTTGCTCTACCTATAAACAACAAAACGACCGGCGAGTTGTCGGACCAATACCCCAACCTATTCACTCCAGCAGGGCTCACCTTTTCAATTTGGGGAGTAATCTATATCCTGCTTGCGGTTTTTGCCATATATCAGCTGACCATCGTCATCAAAAAAGATACTGAAAAGTCATCCTTTATCGAAAGAATCGGCCTGCTTTTCTTTGGTTCTTCTATTGCAAATATCGGTTGGATATTCGCGTGGCATTACGAAATCGTTCCTCTGTCTCTAGTCTTGATGCTTCTGCTGCTAGGGTGCCTTATTGCGATTTACCTACAGCTTCACATTGGAAAATCAGCTTCCACGAAAACTGAAAAGTACCTGATCCATCTGCCTTTCAGCGTATATCTTGGCTGGATTACTATAGCTACAATTGCCAATGTTACCGCTTTGCTGGTCGATGTCAACTGGAACACGTTTGGGCTTGGGGAGCAATTCTGGGCTGTAGCCGTTATTGCTGTTGGTATAGCAATTGCTCTGAGTATACTGTTTACGCGGAAAGACATATTCTATTGTCTCGTTGTCGACTGGGCACTGCTTGGTATACTGATAAAACGACTTGCCGTTGAAACTGTACCTGATCAAAGCGTGATAGTCGTCACTATCGTTGGCCTAGTTCTGATATCGGCTGGAATAATCGTCCAAGGGGTGAGAAGGAGGATATACTAGCGTGATGGCGATGCGGCATATTCCGGTCCTGACTGCCGCTGGTTGTTGAAGCGCTCAGGTACGTTGACAAATGCCATTTGCTGAAAACGCCGAACTGGACCACGTGCCGGCAAGCCATTCCTAGAGAGTCTAATGGGGCAGTATGGAGCGATTGAATCCGGACAAACTACATGTTACATATTTAGCCGATATTACTCCGGAAAATCTAATTCTGCCCAGGCACTACACGCTGACTCATGCCGATAGAACGGGTGAACTTTTCCTTTCTATAGGTGATAAGTATGACACGAAGCAGACTTCCAGGCTGTACACCAGACTGATGAGAGATGAAGTCCTTGCTGAATTTGCCAGAGAAGAAGATAGTTTGGTATTCAGAGTTCATTGCCATGTCAGTGGGGGCTTTGTTCTCGGCACAGCTAAGTGGCGATACAAGATTTTCCAATATGAATTACGGCTCGTTTTAGAAGCCATCAGGTACGGCGATAGGGCTCTATTTGAACAGAACCCGAAGCTCGACAATGCCCCGGTACTTATAAACTTCCAATCTACTGATAGGCGGTTCAATAAGGTCGAAAATTGGGGCAGCATGGCTGATTACAGGTGATGTCAAATGACAATGATTAACGGATTCGCACAACCGCTGTGCCGCTCATGGCGATATTGCGTGTTTAAGAGACTCATAAGGAGGTGCAGACATTACAGCCATCCAGATTTATGATGCCAGGCAGAACAGGGTGGTGACCGTAGACAAAATCGAGAAGCCGGATGCGGAATGGAAGAAGCTGCTGACCGAAAAGCAGTATGAAATCACGACCAGGAAGGGAACTGAGGTTCCAGGCACCTGCACATTTGACGAAGTCCACGAACCGGGCATCTTCCAGTGTGTACGCTGCGGCACCGACCTTTTTCGCAGTCCCAGCAAGTTCGAATCGGGGACGGGCTGGCCCAGTTTTTATGAGCCAGTCTCGACGCTGAACATGGTGGAGCAGCCTGACATGAGTCTGGGAATGGTGCGGATGGAAGTGCTCTGCGCCCGGTGTGGCTCCCACCTCGGCCATGTTTTTGATGATGGCCCGCCACCGACCGGCAAACGCTATTGCATGAACGGCGTTGCGTTGAAATTCATACCCGAGGGCAGGCTATGAACCAGGGAGTCTCATTGGAAGTTGCTACCCTCGCCGGCGGTTGTTTCTGGTGTATTGAGGCAGTCTTCCGGGAAGTTGACGGCATCGAGAATGTTGTTTCCGGCTATACGGGCGGCATCACCGCCAACCCCACCTACAAGCAGGTCTGCACTGGTAAGACTGGCCACGCTGAGGCGGTCCAGATGAGCTTCAATCCTTCCGAGATCTCGTATCGGGAAATTCTGGAGATTTTCTTCTCCGTCCATGACCCAACGACGCCGAACCGGCAGGGTGCGGATGTGGGCACGCAGTACCGTTCGGCTGTTTTCTACCACGACCAGCAGCAAAAAGCCGTTGCCGAGGAGCTCATCGGAGAACTCAATAAAGCTCACCTGTGGAAGGAATCCATAGTCACGCAGATTGTCCCGCTGGGTACATTCTATCCTGCGGAAGACTACCACCGGGAATACTTCTCTCGACATCCGGAACAGGCTTACTGCCAGATGGTGATTTCGCCCAAGGTCAGCAAGCTCCGTAAGCAGTGGGCAAAGCGGCTTAAGAAATGATTCGAGAACTTGGTGGATTGTCGCATATCATAACGCTTGATTGTGACAGTATTTAACTTGTTACCCTGATTGAGGTCACAATACTCATTTTGTTAACCCGGTCCCGATTGGCCATTAGAGGTTATTCCTATAGTATCTCATCTTTCCTATGGGTACTCGTCAGATAGCGTACGACGCCACGCAACGCCTTCCAATCAATGATGATATGAACTACTGTTGGCCTGCCCCCCGAAAATAGGACCACCTTGAATGCGAGACTCCTGTAAAATAAGAACAGGAGGAAGCATAAGTGAAAGCAAGAAGGTACTCGGAGGCACAGATA
>Ga0315545_1002819_pt1 | contig 15328 bp, 16 predicted proteins | sample SalMarSW160210MG_FD_203096 | JGI IMG/M metagenome (GOLD analysis project Ga0315545, IMG submission 203096) | Salt marsh sediment microbial communities from the Plum Island Ecosystem LTER, Massachusetts, United States - Salt Marsh Sediment SW1602-10 ... | reverse complement strand
GTATGACTATCTGCCCTCGCGGGCCAACAACCGTTGAGCCAAAACACTTACCCACTACCTGCATGTCCGCGTATTCCATTTTCCCTCCTAGAATAAACTTGGCGCCCAACTTAGAATCATATGATATGTCCTACTATTCGGAATTATATGATTTTTCTTATTTTTTGTCAAACAGTATGTTGGAGATTGTTCATTAACCAATTGTGATGGGCGTGTCGGACTATGAGCGGCAGTCATGATAAAATTATGTTGCCCTTCGACAGGCTCAGGCGAACGGGTTGCTGAACAACCTCCGAATTTTAGGCGTGGCTCGCGATGGAAAAACTTATTGAAGGAGCCGGTAAGCTGGGGATAGAGTTCAATGCCAGGCAGGTGAAGCAATTTGAGCTTTACTACCGGGAGCTAATTGAGTGGAATAAAAAAATTAACCTCACAGCCATAACCGATTACTCCTCGGTGCAGGTAAAGCATTTCCTTGATTCCCTGACTATCACTCTAGCTTTGCCTGAGGAAGAGGTGGAAAGGCCGGATTTCAATGTTATAGACATAGGCACAGGTGCCGGCTTCCCCGGCGTACCGCTCAAAATTGTTTTCCCCCAACCCAGGCTGGTGCTCATTGAACCCACAACAAAAAAGACAGCTTTCCTCCACCACATTATCCGCAAGCTGGAGATAGAAAATGTAGAAGTGCTGAATAGTAGAGCTGAGGAAGCGGCTCATTTACCACTCTACCGTGAGCAGTTTGCCCTGGTTCTCTCCCGTGCTGTAGCCTTGCTGCCTACTTTGGCGGAGCTAACCCTGCCCTTTTGCCGGATCGGGGGAAGATTTATCGCTCAAAAGAAAGGGGAAATCGACCAGGAGATAAACAGGGCGAAAAAAGCCATTGCCGCTGTGGGAGGCAAATTAGACCGGATAAAGAAAATAGAATTGGACGAATTTGACGGTGGACGTTATTTGATAATTATTGATAAAATATCCCCGACGCCGAGTAAATATCCCCGTCGTCCTGGACTGCCGAGGCGACGGCCGATTCAGGAGGTGAAATAGAGATGTGGAGTAGGAGATCCCGGAGGTTCTACTTTGGACTTCCTCCCTTCGCCTTCTACTTCCAGGGATTCAAGCCCTTTCCCGACAGAAAGGAATATCTGGATGTGCTCGAGGAGTATAAGAAAGACCTGGAAGAGGAACTCAAGGAGGTAGAAAGGGAGATCGAGGAAACAAAAAAGAACCTCTAGCGATGAAAATCCAAAGTCCGAAATTCTAAGCCCTAAACAAGCTCAAAATTCAAATCTCCCCGATGTAATCGGGGTTCAAAACGGTTTTGGGTTTTGAATTTAGATATTAAGATTTGTTTAGGATTTAGTGCCGTCTTGCCAATCCCTCGAAATCCTTGAAAGAATCTCAAGAAAAGGGTTTAGTAAAGATCTGGGAAGATCCCAAAGCTAAGAATCCTTTATGCTATTTGCTTTCTGTTTGAATATTCCCTTATGCATTCATATTCTTTTCTCTGTTTTCTCTTTGTTTTACGGTGAGATTAGCCTTCTAGTTAACATTAACTTAACATTTTAGTGGTATAAATAGGGATATGTCTAAAGAAGGCTACGTTACCCACAAGAGACAAAATATCATGAAATCAACCACGATTATACTTAACCAGAAACCATTGACAATACAGGGGTGGGTTATTAAAATATAATGGGGTATTTTCACATCGTTAGTATATTAATATTTACTAAACTACTCCAAAAGGAGGAAGGAGGTGAAGGGGTATTAGAGTATCAATAATATCAACTAAGATTTTAGAAAAATAAATTATTTCAAAAGGAGGTGGATAAATGAAAAAGAAGATTTTCTCTGTTTGTTTAAGTGTAGTTGTTTTAGTTTCTTTAATTGCGGTTTTGGTCCCGGGTTGTACTGGTGATGGAGCAGAACAGGGCACTATTGAGGTTAAAGCTACTCTTTGTGACGAAGCCTGGGAAGGAGATGTGGACTATACGCTGACACCAGCATCAGGGTCAGCCGTAACCGGTACTAATGTTACTAGCAGTTTTAATGTAACGACCGGTGAATGGACCTGCGAGGATGTCTCCGGCGGTCCCGCTGGGACATACTTGGAGAGTATCACATCCTCAGCAACTCAGACTCTGGCCGCGGATGGCACAATCACCTTTACTTTAAACTTCGAGCTGGACCAGGATGCCGGGATTGAGTTCCTAACCTGGACCATAGACGGGGTGCCTATTGAAGAGTACCAGGGATACTGGGACTACGATGGTGAGAAATACTATGCGGAGGTGTTCCCGTGTCAGATCATCGATGTTCACTTCACACAGTGGGTGGAAGGGTGCGAAGGAAGAGTGGTCTCGGTAAATGAGACATCTTGGCTCCATATTGTTGACTTAAATCCTCCTCCTCCTGCTCAGATCTTTGTTGTTAACGACCTCTGTGCTGTGAACAAGACGGCTGAGCTTCCAGTTGGGCCTGCAGAGAAAGTGTCCCAGACTACTACCATTGATGGGGTACCTGTCGATCCAGGCGTTGAGCCCATTCCTCTCCCTCCCGAGGTGAGTCTGGATGTAGAAACAATCTGGAAGATGGTGAAGGAAATTGAATACGAAAAGTCAATCAACTGGCTTGGTATCTGGTTTATTGAATATGTGCCGGAGCTGCATCCGTGTGTCCTATTCGAGCTCATTTTGCCGGTCCCCGGGCAAGCGTACCAGTTCCAACTGGTTGCCGAGGCCGAGGTTGAACTGATGGATGATGTGGACGTAAACTCGGAAAATGACAAAGCCACGGGCCCTCCACTGATCTTAACAGTGATTGTGCCGTAGGTTAGTCACAACGGGATTGTTGCTGTAGGGCAAAAAGATAGGGTCGAGGAGTTGACTCCTCGACCCTATTCGATTTAAGGGTAAGGCGAAGACAAACTCTGTTGCCTCGCAATGACAAGGTGAACGCTCTCATTTGACATTTGTGATTTGACTGGCATAGCGGTATAATGGAAATTGATGGAGAAGGGTACCTGGAAAGTTAAGACAGGACTGGCTCAGACGCTGAAGGGCGGGGTGATTATGGACGTGGTCACCCCGGAGCAGGCTAGAATCGCCGAGGAAGCCGGCGCCTGCGCTGTCATGGCACTGGAGCGGGTGCCGGCAGATATCCGCGCCGACGGCGGAGTGGCTCGCATGGCCGACCCCACTATAATTAAGGCCATAATGGCAGCGGTGAGCATTCCCGTAATGGCTAAATGCCGCATCGGCCACTTTGCTGAGGCTCAGGTGCTGGAAGCATTGGGCGTTGATTTTATCGACGAGTCCGAAGTGCTTACTCCCGCCGATGAAAGCCATCATGTTTGGAAACATGATTTTAAGGTTCCTTTTGTCTGCGGCTGCCGTGACTTAGGCGAGGCATTACGTCGTATTGCCGAAGGGGCAGCGATGATTCGCACCAAGGGCGAGGCTGGGACAGGCAACATAGTTGAAGCTGTAAGGCACATGCGAGCAGTCCAGGATGGGATTCGCAGACTTCAGGCTTTACCCGAGGAAGAATTGGTGGCTGAGGCGAAAGTCCTTGGTGCTCCTCTGGAGCTAGTGATGGAGGTGCATAAAACAGGGAAGTTACCTGTTGTGAACTTTGCCGCCGGTGGTGTCGCCACACCCGCCGATGCTGCTTTGATGATGCAGCTGGGAGCCGAGGGAGTGTTTGTGGGCTCGGGGATTTTTAAGTCCAGCGACCCCGCAACCAGAGCGCAGGCCATTGTTAAAGCTACCACCCACTACCAGGACCCGGCTATCGTCGCTGAGGTGTCCAAGGGTCTGGGAGCCGCCATGCCCGGTCTGGACATAAAAGCTATACCCCAACAAGAATTGTTGTCCCCCAGGGGTTGGTAAGGTGAAGACAGGTATTTCACAGAATGCGAAGGGTAGTTACTGACGATTTAGACGCACTGCTCGATATCTTGCCACTCCAAGTCCGTGAGCCGCTCTACCAGCAGCCTGACCATAGCGAACTGCTGGAGGTAATCTTAGATTTAGGGCGTCTCCCCGAAGCCCGTTTTCTCCATAGAGAATTGGTCCTTAATTCTAAAGAGGTAAACCAGTTTGATATTGACTATGTAGTATCACGTATTGGCGAATTCACCGGGGATAATCGCGCCGGCATCAACCACACCCTTCACCGCATCTCAGCTATACGCAATAGAAATGGCTACATAATCGGCTTGACCTGCCGTGTGGGCCGAGCTGTATTCGGCACTGTAAAGATGATTCAAGACCTTATCGAATCAGGCAACAACGTTCTGCTTCTGGGGCGGCCCGGTATAGGCAAAACCACTATGTTGCGAGAGGTAGCTCGAGTGCTGGCTGATGACTTCAAAAAGCGCGTTATCGTGATTGACACCTCCAACGAGATTGCCGGGGATGGGGACATTCCTCATCCCGCCATCGGGCATGCCCGGCGAATGCAGGTAGCTGCTCCCGCTGAACAACATGCGGTAATGATTGAAGCAGTGGAAAATCACATGCCTGAGGTCATCATTATCGACGAGATAGGCACTGAACTCGAAGCTCAAGCGGCTCGGACTATCGCTGAACGCGGAGTGCAGTTGGTGGGCACGGCACATGGAAACACTCTGGAAAACTTGATAATGAATCCTACTTTGTCTGACCTTATCGGCGGCATTCAGACGGTTACCCTGGGAGATGAAGAAGCCAGGCGGCGGCACACGCAAAAATCTATCCTGGAGCGCAAGGCTCCGCCCACCTTTGGTGTGGTGGTAGAAATTGTAGATTATTACAAGGTAACCGTACATCCTGACGTGACCGGGGCTGTTGATGCTCTCTTGCATGGGCAACCCCCCAAGGCCGAAGTGCGCTGGATGGATGAAGATGGTGAGGTAAAGAAGGAGGCGATAACCTCCCCTCTTATGTGGGAAAGCAAGGAAGAGAAGCAGCCGGAAAAAACGCTGCGATTCTACCTCTTCGGCGCTAACCGGTCTCGATTGGAACAAATTGCCAGGGAGGGGCGAAAAGAGCTGAAAATCGTCGCTGACCTTAAGCAAGTTGACATTTTCCTCACTACACGAAGTTATTACCGCCGCAAGCCACAGAAGATACGGGATGCCGAAGCACTGGGTATACCGATTTATGTCCTTAAAAGCAACAATGCCGCTCAAATGAAGCAATGCCTGGATTCCCTCTATCCCCGTGACACTCAATATACCTATGTTCATAATCTACAGCGTATCTTAGCCGGGCGCCGCGGTTTCAACTCCGGCGACCGGAGCGTGGAACATGGCGGCAAAAGGAAGTCGAGGTAATCCTTGGGACTGTTCATCACCTTTGAAGGCGGCGAAGGCTGCGGCAAGAGCACCCAATCCAGGCTCTTGCTGAAAAAGCTTGAGCAGCGAAATATACCCGTGGTATTAACCCATGAGCCTGGAGGCACAGTTCTGGGTAACGAATTAAGAAAAGCGCTTAAGAAGAAACGGGGCTCCTCTATTTCGCCCCAGGCTGAGCTGTTTCTCGTGGCTGCTTCCCGTGCCCAATTGGTAGCTGAGCTAATTCGTCCTGCTTTAGAAGAAGGTAAAGTAGTCATCTGCGACCGCTTCACTCACTCCACCATGGTCTATCAGGGCTATGGGCGGGGACTTGATTTTACTGCCATACAGATGGTCAATAATATGGCAACAGGGAATCTCAAGCCGGACCTCACTATCCTCCTGGATATTTCGCCGGATCAGGGACTAGCGCGAAAGCAAAGCTTAAAAGACCGCTTTGAGCTGGAGGATTTAGCGTTCCACTGGCTGGTGAGGGAGGGTTACCGCAAGATGGCTGCCGCCGAGCCCGACCGCTGGTTGGTGATAGATGCCTCTCTACCTAAGGTGAAGATTGCCGGGATTATCTGGGACAGGGTAAGCAAGTTATTGCCTGATTTCTCAGCCTGACCGTTTTTGTCATCCCGACACTGAACGAAGTAAAGAGGAAGAATCTAAGAGATGTTTAGCAACATCCAGTGTCATTTTGAGCCCTTCGCTACCTGTCATTCTGAGCCCTTCACTACCTGTCATTCTGAGTGTAGCGAAGAATCTAACTCTGCTCAGGGTAAACTCCGCGAAGAATCTCTGAGATTCTTCGTCGTCCCGATTTCATCGGGACTCCTCAGAATGACATTACCAAGCAGTCTCAAGAATTCAAGGTATGAATTTTAGGCATGGCTAAGGGTAAGGTCGCTGTGGCATTGAGCGGAGGGGTGGATTCTTCCGCCGCTGCTTCGTTGCTCAAAGAAGCCAACTATGAGGTAATGGGCGTGCATATGCGCCTCTGGGATTCTCCTCGCTCCGAATACCAGGCACATCGGGCGGAGACTATCTGCCGCATTTTAGACATTCCCTGCTATCAGGTTGACCTGCAAAAGGAATTCGAGTCCTGTGTGGTTGACTATTTCTGCCGGGAATACCGGCAGGGACGGACTCCCAATCCCTGCGTTGCCTGCAACCAGCACATAAAGTTCGGCCTCCTCCTCGACAAAGCACTCTCCCTGGGCGCTGACTATCTGGCTACAGGCCATTACGCCAGAGTAGAGCATTCCAGAGACGGGCATCGTTTACTTAAAGCAGCAGACACCGGTAGAGACCAATCTTATTTTCTTTATACTCTAACCCAGGAAAAGCTCAGGCATGTCCTGTTTCCTCTAGGCGGGCACAGCAAAGACGAGGTTAAACAGGTGGCAAAGGAGGCGAGATTGCCCGCAGCAGCCAGGTCCAGCCAGGATATCTGCTTTATCTCCCAGAACAACTATGCCGCCTTTCTCAGCCGGAGATTTCCCGGCACGCCTGGCGATATTGTAGATGGCCGGGGAACGAAATTGGGTCAGCATCGAGAAATAGCCTTTTATACCATCGGGCAGAGGCATGGCCTGGGATTAGCCTCCGGCAAGCCACTCTACGTCATAAGGATAGAGCCTGAAAGCAATAGAATTATGCTTGGTCAGGAGAAAGAGCTCTACAGCCAGAAGCTCACTGCCCGAAAGCTGAACTGGATATCAGGCAAGGCACCGCAGGGGCCCGTTACAGCCAAAGCCAGGATACGCTATAAGTCAAAAGAAGCGGAGGTTATCCTCTTTTTCAGTAATGATTCCGTGGATGTCCATTTCGCTCAGCCGCAAAAGGCGGTAACCCCGGGACAGGCCGTTGTGTTCTATAATATGGACGAGGTACTGGGGGGCGGGATTATATCTCAAACGGAAAAATAAAAATGCAAAGTGCAAAAATACAGAGCAAAAATGAAAAGTTTGCCTTTTGAGTTGTCATTTTGATTTTTAACTTTTAATTTTTAATTTTGGCGGAGATATGTCTCAGTTCCCAAATATCCCCCTCTTAAGATAAGAGGGGCAAGGGGAGTTATGAAGAATGCAATGGATGCCGAGCAAAGCAGTAACAGGGCGCTCGAAAATAACCCCCTTTAGTCCCCCTTACTCTAAGGGGGAGATTTGAGGAGATTCCCCTCTTAAGATAAGAGGGGTTAGGGGAGTTATGAAAGAGAGAGCATTGTCTCAGTTTCCAAACCTCGATGAGGAAGATAAGCTTAAATCGCAGGGCTATGAGCTTATCGCTGGCATCGATGAAGTCGGGCGGGGGGCTCTCGCCGGCCCGGTAGTCGCCGGCGCCGTTATCCTGCCCCACCCGGCCAATTTGCCCTGGTTTGGGCTGGTTCGGGATAGTAAGGAATTAAACTCCAGGAAGCGTGAATCCCTCTTTGACCTGATTAGCAAGGAGGCTATAGCTGTGGGCATCGGCATCGTTCCTCCTCAAGTGATTGATTCCATTAACATTCTCAAGGCAACCAAACTGGCTATGATGCAGGCGGTGGAAAAGCTGTCCAAACAACCGAACTTCCTCCTTATCGACAGGCTGAGCTTGTCTCAATGTCCCATCCCCCAAAAGGGGATAACCAGAGGTGATAAATTGTGTCTCTCTATTGCCTGTGCCTCTATCATAGCCAAGGTCACAAGAGACCGCATGATGGAAGAGCTTGACATAATGTATCCTGGCTATGGATTTGCCCAGCATAAAGGCTATGGGACAGGAAAACACCTATCCTGTCTGCAAAAGCTCGGCCCTTCGCCGATTCACCGCCTGTACTTCGCCCCTGTCAGGAACATAGTTACAAGTCAAAATCCTCCTTCTTTGAAGAGCGGGGATGTTGTGCAAACCAAATTTCCTCTATTTCACCGCGGATGACGTTGTAATAGTGGGTATTTTGCATTAATATGGTAGTATTCATCGGCGGTTGTAAGAATCTAGCATTGATATGGAGGGGTGAAATATGGCTATCGAGTCTCCAAAATACCAAACAGTCTATAAGGACAAGAAATTCGAAATCCGGGAATATGAGGAATATATACTAGCAGAAGTTGAAATCGATGGTGATTTCGGTTCTGCTTTGCAGAAAGGGTTCAGGGTACTGGCTGACTATATTTTTGGTGGAAATACTTCTAAAGCACGTATCGATATGACTGTGCCGGTCACGGAGCAGGCTGTGTCCAGTGAAAAAATTGACATGACAGCCCCGGTAACATCGTCTCCCATCGAGGAAGGCAGGAAATACAAAATAGCCTTCACAATGCCATCGAAATATACTCTGGAGAATCTACCCGAGCCGAAAAATACAATGATATCATTCCGCAAGGTAGGTAAGCACAAAGTTGCTGCATTACGGTTTTCGGGTAGTCTCAATAGCAAATTGGCCACGCGCAAGGCTAAGGAACTGGAAACCTGGCTGAATGAAAACAAATACTCTAAAAAGAGCGGCTTTGTCTTTGCACAATACAACCCACCCTGGATACCTGGTATTTTCCGAAGGAACGAAGTATTGACCGAAGTTTGACATGTCGCCGCCTGTACTTTGCCCTTGTAAGGAATATAATTCATCCTGAGCCCTTCGCCCCTTGTCATTCTGGGGAGTCCCGATGAAATCGGGACGACCGAAGAATTTCATTCAGGGTAGACTCCCTGATGGATCAGGTGATGGACCGTCAAGAAGTTGGTAAGCTGGGGGAGAAAGAAGCCCGGAAATTCCTCAAAAAGCGGGGCTACCGTATTCGCGAGACGGGTTTTCGTTGCCGTCATGGGGAGATCGATATCGTTGCTCAGCGGAAGGACTGGCTCGTCTTTGTCGAGGTGCGCACCAAGAGCAATCTGGACTTCGGCACTCCTGAGGAGTCCATAACACAGGCCAAAAAGAAAAAGCTTATCTCCTTAGCCCTGACCTATACCAGTACTCACCAGGACCTCCCCCCTCTATGGCGTATAGACGTCGTAGCCATAGAACTCAATGACAAAGGCAAGCCCAAGCGCATCGAACTCATCGAAAACGCCATTGAGCAAGACACATCGTTTAATTGCTAGCTACTCTTAAATTACTAACCCTGCCATTACCACTAAGGGAATGGCTACACTGCAGTATATAGGGTCGGTGAAGTTTGAGGATAGCTTGAGCCTATTAAAGCTAATCAACCTTTCCAATATTTGCTAGCTATATAGATTGAGGACACTAGCATTAATGGCAGCCCCCAACCGATTAATACAACAGAATACTCTGCTACTTTGTCTCCACCAAATAAGCCCAACAAGAGAAGCGTAAGTCCTATGATTAGAGGTAAGTAAGGGCGCAGCTCTTTCATGTTAAATGTAGGTGCTGGCTCACCCTTTGACCGCCGTCGAGCCCGCGTGTTAATGAGAAGACTCAAAAGCAAGAGGACTACACCAGCAGCTACTCCGCCTAAAAATGTTGGCCAGAAACCAGTCACAGTTTAATGCTCTCCCTTCGACTACTCATTGACCACAGCATACATCCTAATCCTATTATACCACTCACTAGCTAGTGAAGTTTGAGGATAGTTTGAGGCTTTGTCAGAGGCAAAACCTTGTGGATATTCATAGTAGTGGATGGCAATAACACAACTTTGCGTGGATTTTGATTACGAGTACTCCGTTAGTATATAGGCTTATCGTCTAAGATTGAGCGGATTACCTCTTTTCGGAGACCATACTTTTCAACAAGCGATTTAACCAAGTTAAATTGCCAATCGGGTGTTTGTGGGGCTACATATATCTTATCAATTAAGACATCCGAGTTGACCGGAATACATATTCCCGTATCAAAAGGTCGCTTTGAACGTTCAGAGGCACCCCGTCTGGGTAATACTTGGATTATGGCACGTAGCTCTGATTCGTGTTCAAAGCTTTTTCTCTTGTGCAAATAAGGGGCTAGCAAATTAGTCGACATGGTATCTTTATCATAATCAATATAGTGCACCTTACAAATTTTATCTGGTTTTTGGTCTATGAAACTGTCTCTTAGTCGCCTATATGATGACCGTAAGGCGATACCCTCATTGCTTTTAAGATAAAGTGTCCACATTGCAGCAGACTCGTATTTGTTTATGTACCAACAATTCACCGCGGTAAACTCCCTCAGCCACTTGTAAAATGCACTTATATCGTCGGCTTCAATATCCCCGCCGCCAACCAACAACTTGCGATGTTGTTTAAGTCGGTATTTTATATTTGCTTTAGGACAAGACCCCTCAAAGTCATCATCAAGTTTATCCGCTCTGGCAAAGAATAAGCATTGGTTTTCTAGTAAGTCTACAAACTTAATAAAATCTACATACCGCCAAATCGTCACATTTTCATCAGGAACAACAAAAAGCCTCTTTAACTTACTGAGTTCTTGTTTTGTAATCATCGGATGTACTGGCCTGCTCCTAATAGAAAAACCACCCCTGAGGCCCGATTCGTGTCGCCTTTCATTGTGCTCCAAATCTACCTAGCTGACCTACTCATCAGCCACAGCATACATCGTAATCGTAATTGCAGCACTTGCAGAAGAATTGCCTGTCTTGCTTACACTAGTAGTTGCCTCATTGTTGGCAGCAACCGTATCCTCAACAGAAACAACAGTATGACCTAGTCCTGACAATTCTGCCGCGCTATTGAGACGGTTGCCTATCCCTCAGCATCATTTTCAGCCTATCTTGCTTCTTTCTATACCGGTCTCCGCAAAAAGCGAACACAATCTCAATAAACACAAAGGCCAAACCTATATATAGCATGAAGTCCCATGTCTCTGGGATAACCTTCTCATTGGCAAGCATAGCAACCAGAATGCAAACAAGCGCGAGCGTAACGAATGGAACCATTACAATATTCCAGTGCATAGCTCTAAACCTGGCATCTTGAATCTCATCCTGAATTCTTGCAATTTGGGGTGGAGTTAGTTCGTGGTCGGTTAAATTCCACCCGCACTGCGGACAAAACTTAGCATCCTCTCGAATTTTCTTATTACACAACGGGCATTTTTGCATTTTTAAGCCTAGTTTCTGACGCTGTTCGTTTCCCTTAGTCTGCGTAGGGCTCAAGTCAGCAAACCTTGCCCCGCAATAAGGACAATAGATTACTTCCTTTGGTATTGTGTTACCACAAGAGGGGCATTTTTTCATTTGCTTATCCTATGCAAATTCTTGCTTACTCAAGGCGATAAGTATAATAGCCGGAATACCCAGCCAGCAGAAAACCGAGCAAATGGAGCCGGCAAGCGCTAAACCCCAAGCTCTTCTTTTGAGTGCACAGAGCCCACCTGCCACAGCTACTATCCCAATCATTATTGCGACCAGCCCCACCATAAACAATGGGCTTCGCCCAATGAGCACTATGCCGACAATCAAACCAAGGACACCAGCCGAGATAGTCAAGGTGCCCGCAGCAGTTGGCTTCCATGTCTGTGCAGCTCCGACGGATACAACGCCGCCATAATCGCTAAGCCTTGTTCCGCAGTTACTACAAAACTTATAATTGGGTTCTAAAGAGGCACCACACTGAGGACAGTATTTCATCTTCTATCCCTAGAACGCTACTCGTTATTGAGTCCTTAAACTCTCCTCTCCAAATCCACTGGCTGAGCTACTCATCAGGCAAAGTACACATCTTATTATATCACTAGTTCAGTAAAGTTTGGGGGTAGCTTCACCTTATGCACTTGGGGCATATGGTTTGCGGCGCTTATGTTGCTCTCAAGTAAGGCTCTAATGCTTCGGGAATTAATACTGTGCCATCAGCTTGCTGATAGTTTTCCAGCACCGCGATAAGGACCCGTGGTAGAGCCAGTCCTGAGCCATTGAGCGTGTGAACGAGCTGTGGTTTGGCGCCGGGCTCGGGACGGTAGCGGATATTGGTTCGCCGCGCCTGAAAGTCACCGCAATTGCTGCAAGAGCTGACCTCGAGCCATTCAGCGCAGCCGGGAGCCCACATTTCAATATCGTATGTTTTGCAAGCGGCAAAGCCCAGGTCTCCGGTACATAACTGCACCACGCGGTGAGGTATGTCCAGCCTCCGACATATGTCTTCAGCATCAGCTACCAATTTCTCCAGTTCTTCGTCAGAACTCTCCGGATCGGTAACCTTGTAGAGCTCCACCTTATCGAACTGGTGCCCCCGCTTGATGCCTCTGGTGTCCGTGCCGGCAGCCATCTTCTCTCGACGGAAGCAAGGGGTATAGGCGACATAATAAAGGGGCAAGCTATCGGAACTTAATATTTCGTCACGGTGAAGGTTAGTCAACGGTACCTCCGCCGTGGGTATAAACCAGAAGTCATCTTCTTCGTCGTGATATAAATTATCGCCGAACTTGGGTAAATTTCCTGAGCCGACCATACACTCTCGCTTTACCATAAAAGGAGGATAGATTTCTTTATAGCCGTGCTCGTTTACATGGGTATCGAGCATAAATGAGATAAGCGCCCGTTGGAGGCGCGCGCCCAGCCCTTTGAGAACATAAAATCTGGTCCCTGAGAGCTTCACACCCTGCTGGAAATCTATTATGCCCAGTTTTTCCCCCAGCTCCCAGTGAGGCAGGGGCTCGAAGGATAACTCTCTGGGTTTGCCCCGGGTACGCACTACAGTATTATCATCCGCGCCTCCCCCCAGGGGCACGCTGGGGTGGGGGATGTTGGGTAACTCCAGTAGTAGAGAATCAAGGTCGGCCTTAGCTTCTCTGGTCTGCTGCTGCAAGGAAGATACTTGCTCTCCCAATCGACGCATCTGGGCGATGAGCTGAGGGGGTTTTTCCTGGCTTTTGCTCAGTTGTTTGCTTGACTCGTTATGTGTGGCACGGAGTTCCTCGGTTTGACGAAGCAAGCCGCGATAACGGCCATCAATCTCAAGGATGCTATCGAGAGTCCCGATTCTATCGGGACTCTCGCCTCTTTTCTCCAGAGCCTGGCGAACAAGCTCAGGGTTTTCACGAATAAGTTTAATATCAAGCATTGGCTTTCGTCAAAACAATATCAAAGTTCAAAGATAAAAAATCAAAATTACAATTTAGAATGCAAAAATATATTGCCTTGCATTTTGTATTTTTACTCTTTTGTTTTGAGCTGGGGGAAAAGTATCACTTCTCGAACGGATTGCTGCCCGGCAAGCAGCATCACCAGGCGGTCAATACCTATCCCCAGACCACCGGTAGGGGGCATCCCGTACTCCAGGGCCTGAAGAAAATCTTCATCGGCGATTTCCACTTCCTCATCGGCAACCTGTTCTTTTAGCTGCTGGCGAAACCTTTCCCTTTGCTCTACGGGGTCATTAAGCTCGGTGAAGGCATTGGCAATCTCCATGCCATTCACAAAACCCTCGAACCTCTCTACCAACCGGTCGTTACCTCTCTTACTCTTGGCCAGAGGTGACATCTCCACGGGGTAATCCAGAAGGAAAGTCGGCTGAATAAGGTTTGGCTCGACAAAAGTGGAGATCAATTCGTCTATCAGTCTGCCTCTCCCTTTGCCTGGATCGACTTCCATTCCCATCTCTATCATCCGCATCCTCAGTGAAGCGGCATCGGGATAACCTTCAAAATCGATGTCACAATGATTTTTTATTGCCTCACGCAGGTAAAGCCTTTGCCAGGGGAGACCGAGGTCAATGGTTTTGCCGTTACAATCAAGTCTGGTATCGCCCAGAACCTCCCGAGCTATATGAGCGAGCATCTCCTCGACCAGTCTCATCATGTCATTGTAATCGCTATAAGCTTGATAGCACTCTAGCAATGTGAATTCCGGGTTATGTCTAACAGAAATGCCTTCATTGCGAAAGGCGCGTCCCATCTCGTAAACTTTGTCAAAGCCGCCTACTACCAGTCTCTTGAGGTGTAGCTCCAGGGCAATTCGCAGGTAGAGGTCTTCATCGAGAGCATGATGATGGGTAACAAAGGGGCGTGCCAGTGCTCCGCCGGCATGGGGCTGAAGCACAGGAGTTTCTACCTCCATAAACCCCTGCTTATCGAGAAAACTTCTTATGCCAGTGATAATTTTGCTGCGCAAAGTAAAAATGCTTTTACTCTCTTCGTTGGAAATGAGGTCGAGATATCTCTGCCGATAGCGTTTTTCTACGTCCGCCAGCCCATGCCACTTCTCTGGCAGCGGGCGAAGGGATTTACAGAGCATGGCGAGATTGGATACCTCCAGAGTGAGCTCTCCGGCTTTTGTCCGGAAGAGCTTCCCCTCTGCCCCGATAATGTCGCCGATATCGATATCCTGAAGAAATTCGTACCCCTCCCGGCCCAGAAGGTCATAGCGCAAAGAAAGCTGTATCTTCCCCGAGCTATCGCGAATATCAAGAAAGGACATCTTACCCATAGAACGCTTGGACATGATGCGGCCAGCCAGTGATATGTCCTGGGAGCTTTCCCCGTGCTGCTCAAAGAGAGCTATCGCCTCTCTAATAATGTGGCTGGGATGATAGGAATGGGGATAAGGGTCTATGCCACGAGCCCGAATCTTGCTCAGGCTATCCAGCCGCTGTTCCGTTATGCGTTCTAATCGTGAAGTCATTAAAAATTAAACATCAAAACTCAAAATTACAAAGCAAAATTCAAAACTTATCTTTGCTTTCCTCACTGATCCTCAAGATTTCCTTGGCTTCCTCTGCCAGATGCTTGGGCACCATTATTTTCACCTCACCTAACCCGTCAATTGTAATGCCGTAAATCAGGCCGGCGCTCTCGTAGCTCAGGAGGACCGGTATGCCTTCGCTCTCCAGCCGTCCCTTGATTATATGCGCCTCCATGTACCTGGCAGTGTACACAGTAACCAATTGTTCGCTTGCGGACATAGTTCTGGCCTTCGTTTATTTTAGCAGAAACCCTCGGAGTATTGCTAAAACGATTGACATTGTATAAAATTTGCGCTGTTGCCCCAAAAGCTCTATCACAAATCTAAAATTCTAAAGGAGGGAAGATGATTTGAACGCGCTTGGAAGACATCTGCTACTAGA
>Ga0315545_1002816_pt1 | contig 15335 bp, 17 predicted proteins | sample SalMarSW160210MG_FD_203096 | JGI IMG/M metagenome (GOLD analysis project Ga0315545, IMG submission 203096) | Salt marsh sediment microbial communities from the Plum Island Ecosystem LTER, Massachusetts, United States - Salt Marsh Sediment SW1602-10 ... | reverse complement strand
TCGGAGCTACTCTCATAGTTCAATACGTTATACTATGTACTCTCTTGTTAAAGAAATTCGGGGGAAAAGTGTTGAAGAATTAGCAGAATTACTCAAAGTAAAAGTATCGCAATTTGATGAAGAACTTAACGGTTTTAAGAATTTAAGAATGCATGGACAAAATAAAAGGTTCATACGCTTCTTGCTTGCTAGAATAACAACATATATTGAGAAAAGAAGTGGAATTAATAGCAAATTTGAGGATTATATAAGTCGGGAAATAGATAGGCCATTCCAGGTTGAACATATATGGCCGGATAAATTTGAAGAATATAAGGATGAATTTGAACAAAAGAATGATTTTGAAGAATGCAGAAACAAGATTGGCGCGTTACTTTTACTTCCGGAGGGCTTTAATCAAAGTTATGGTGATTTACCTTATGAAGAAAAACTTCCCAATTATTTTGGGCAAAACTTACTAGCCAAAACTTTAAGTCCCCAATGTTACGAAAGAAATCCTTCTTTTTTAAAGTATAAAGAGGAGTCGCAACTGCTTTTTAAACCACATCCTCATTTCAATAAGAAGGATATAAACGAAAGGCAAGAATTGTATCAAAAAATTTGTGAACAGATATACAATTTAAACGAACTTGACAAGATTGCGAAAAACAAATTGATCAATTAGTTTATAAAATTTATGGATTAGTATTAGAGGAAATTGAAATAGTGGAAAACTCGTTAAGATAAAAAAATATTACTGCTTTTGGATTTTTGCTTTTATTTTTGGAAAAGGAATTGAACTGTTAATAGTAGATAACCTGTTGGAATATAAAGAGCCTGCAGGTTAGGGGAAAATTTTTAAAATATTTAACAATATTAGAAATTTTAACAATCAGAAGTCCACCCAATTATTGTGATATAATACGCAATTTATTTCACCCATTGATAACCCTGCTATATACTATGTATAATGTAGGTTATACGTAGTATTTACTAAAAAAGGACATAAATGAGAAAAAATAGACTCCCGGTAACTTTAGAGCCGGAAGAAGCCCAAAATTTGCTTAAAAAACCCAATAAAAGATATCCCACCGGGCTAAGAAATAAAGCTATTATGTCGCTTATGCTTCACTGCGGGCTAAGGCTTTCTGAGATCACAAACCTTAAACCCGGTAATTTAAACTTAACCAAAGGAAAACTCAGAGTGGAGTCCGGGAAAGGGAAAAAGGACAGAGATCTTGCCATACCGGACTACCTTAATGAGCTTTTAGAAGCCTGGAGAAGAATAAGGCCTAAAAGTAATTTCTTTTTCTCAACTCTTAAAGGCAGGAAACTATCAGATAGGTACATTCAACAGATGGTTAAAAGATATACAGAAAAAGCTGGAATTGAAAAGAAGATTTCTCCTCATACACTAAGGCATACCTACGCCACTCAATATTATAAGCAGACAAAAGATATAGAGACATTAAGAAGGATCCTGGGGCACTCAGACATCAGCACCACAACTATTTACATCACCCTAGCCAACATAGATGTAGAAAACGGCATGAAGTCATTTAAAGGCTTTATTTAATTTTTCTCTCTTCTTTACTGGCTGGTATATTCTGTTAGTTTAAGGGTAAGTAAGGTGGTAAAATTAATAAATTAGGATATAGATACAAAACGAAATATGATTCATATAAAAGAAGTAAAAAATCTAAAGGATATATAGAGATTTATGCTAACGTTAGACACTGGGATATAAGATGGATTAAAAACCCTTTAGATTTTGGAAAGAGATGACAACAACAAAAAGTTACAACTTGAGGCTTCATCTAAAGTCGTACATAAACAAAATATTTCGTAAAACATGCCAATTTTGTAGGGTAAAATACATGTGGAACACAACAAGAGAAGAATCACTAAAAGCACTTAATACAACATTAAAGGATGAAGAGGACTTAATATATGAGGGGTTCGAAATAATTGAAGAAATAACCCAGAAATTGAGTGGTATTTCTAACTCCTCGAGTTTTTCAAGAGTATGTGGTTTAGTTTTAATTAAAGGACGAAATTTATGTCAAGGGTTATTTGGATTAGTTCTAGAAGGTTTGGCTCAGGAGTCTGGTGCGCTTCTAAGACCCACAATAGAATGCTTTGAGCTTTTAGAGTATTTTTATCAAGATCCTAAAAGAATTGAAAAGGCTTTAAAGGGTAAATTACCTTCTGCTGGTAAAATAGCGCAAAAAATAAAGGGAAAATTTAAAGATTTAAGGAATCATTTGAATGTTCATGCCTCACATTTATCTATTGCGCCAGAATCTATGGTCCATTTGATAAACTGGAATGAAGGCAGCTTTAAAATCAAGCAAGTTTATTCTGAAAGTGTGCTTAAAACCAATTTGTCAACATTGTTTTGTTTCTTGTTTTTCCTATGTACTTCCGCTGCTAAATGTCTGGATGAATGCAATTTACTTTCTGATACAATTATTCATCGAATTAATAAATGGCGCCAAAAAGGATTACAAATTGTGAAACCTACTCTTGTAAGTAAAGAAAACATAAGAAACGAAACCTTCCATGACAGTTGATTATTGAGTGATGGTTACGGCATTTAACAACACGTTCCCAGCTCTGCTCCTATAATCTAAATAAAATAATACCTCCAAAATCCGTTACCTGCTTTGGAGACAAAACCGTTGCTTTTTTATAGTTTTTACTGACTATAATTTCTTTACCATAGTCTTTTGATACTTTTTCTCTAAATTTACAATAATTGTAGCGAATATAATTCATTTAAGTTTTATGTTGCTATGAATTATCACCTATTATAAAATCTATAGAAAGTACTTTACTTTTATATTAATCAGTTAAAAGAAGAAATTATTTAATAATTTTAATTTGTAGTTATATAAATAATTAAAAAAGGATCTGAAATGAAAATAAAGGTATCCAATATATTTAAGGTAATTATTGTTTTTTGTTTGGCGATTACTTTTACAGTATCAGTAATATGCTGTAAAGAAACGCGTCCCGTAGAGGAACAGACTGTAGAAAAACAGGAAGAAGAAAAAGAGCAGGAAACAATTACATCTGAAACTAATGAAGCAAACCAACAAATAGAAGAAATAAACTTGGATTTAACACCTGTCCTTTTATCAGATTATTACATAGATTTTCCTGAAAGTGATGAATTACATAATTCAGGCAATCTGTATTTATTTGATAATAAAATATTTTTTGTACTTTATTATATCAATAAAGAAGATGTAACGATTAATAAAAGTGAGTTAAAAATAATTGATGCTTATGATAAGAAAAATCTTAAAGAAGTCGGCTCTATTGAAAGTGAAAAACTATGGTGGTCATTGCTGGGAATAGAGGGGGATTACCTTTATATTATTAGTCAAGAGGGGTTCCATATAGTAGATATAAAAGATATTGGGAGTCCCTATATATTAAGTTCTTGCATAAATCTTAAACCAATATCAGGGATGAATAATTTAATTAAAGATGATTACGTATATATTGTTGATACATATAGTGGACCTCCATGCTTGCAGATAATAGATATTACCAATAAAGAAAACCCGGAAACCATTGGTAGCATCAGCAGTGATGAAGGATTTTGGAGTATTAATTTTTTCGATGTATCTGGCGATTATGTATATGTATCCTATTATGATTCAGATAAAGATGATTATAGTTTTTCAGTTGTAGATATAAAGGATAAACGGGAACCAAAAAACCTGGGTAGTGTCTGGTTAAATAAAAATTTATCTCCAGATATTATTTCAATAAACCAGGGCTATGCCTACTTGGAAAGTGGTATTGGAGACCTTGAAAATCCTATTAATTATTTACAGATAATTGATATAAAAAATAAGAAAAATCCTTTTATTACAGGAAACCTTGAGCTATCTGAAATTTCATCAATGCTTGATCCTATTAAAGATGGAGACTTTATTTATATGGCAGATAGAGGCGGCGGACTTTATATAATAGATGTAGAGGAACCTTCAAACCCAAAAATAATTGAAACTATTGAGACAGGGAGATTAAATTATTTTTATGTTGAAGATAATATAGGTTATATAGCTGATAAAGATAAAGGTTTAATTATTTTAGATCTGTCGCAAATTGAAAATCCAAGAGAGATCGGAATTTGTGACAGTCCTGGTTATGAAAATTTTATAATCAGGCAAGATAATATTTTATTTATCAAATATCAAGAATATAGAATCGGAATACAAGCTTATGAACTGTATTAATCTTAAATTTTTTAATATGATTAACTTTTTGGCTCATTTATTTTTAAACTACTACCTAACTTAAAAATGGATAAATTTCTAAAAAACAATATTTTCTACAAAATCCAGGATTAGCAGAATAAATAACTGTAATTTGTTCCTCTTTTATAATAATTAAGGATATATCAAAGAAAAAAGATTTTTTATGAAAATAAAAGTAAATAATTTATTTAAGGTAATCACTACTACTCTTTTAGTAATTACTTTTACTTTATCAGTAATGTCCTGCAAGGAAGAAGCTATTGAGGAATTAGCTGCTTTAGTTGAAGCGAAAGCTGATTTTGAAAAACCAATAGTAGAGGAGAAGCCTGAAGAGACAACTCCAACGACAGAAGAAACCAAAATTGAATTCGATGAGACTATGATTAAAAATCGCTTCGTTGCTCCTGAGGGAATTCCTCCTGTAGAGAAGTCTCGGATAGTAGGAGGAGAAGAAGTTCCTTTGTGGTATTGTCAAGAATATATAGAAAATGAAATTACGGTTTCCGGGATTGTAGCCGGTTCGGTGAGAAAAGATATCGGAGATACGGGGGAAGAGGAGTATCTCCTCCCGGTTGCTTTTCAAAACCCGGGAACAGGAAAGTTTTATGTCAGAGACATGTCTTTTGGCAACGATGCCTTTTTTTCTCAGCTTGAAGGTCATGGTGGTTTCCCGGTCATTTTTTTCAAAGACTATACTTTTACAGTCGTAACTGGTGGAGGAGGATATAGAATGACGGTTGCGAAATTTGAATCGATCGCATCTAATTTTAGAGTTGGAGATCAAATCGCTTTTAACATTTTACTTGATATGCCTGGCGGTGAAGAAGGATGGGATAAGCAGAGTGAAGAATACAAGGTTTACAAGAATTTTATGGATGTCTATATTCCTAATACTATTGCTATTTATAAAACCATGAAAGAAAATGAAGAACTTCCTGAAGTAAGATTATTTGCTTGGACAACGATAGTTAAAGAAGCAGAAAATAGAAATCAATAATTAAATGTTTTTAAAACCTGCCATTAAATAGGGCAATTAGGGAAAGGTAATTATGAAAAAAATAATATTTTTTATAATTTCTTTAGCTCTTTCTATATTTTTAGTTCTTAGCCCTGCCTGTACCAAAGAAGCGCCAGCAGTAGCAGAAGAAACAGAAAAACAGGTGGAGGAGCCTTCAGAAGAATCCCCACCAGATACTATAGAGGAGGAAAAAGAAGCCTCTTCAGAGACAATACAGGGAAACAAAGAAGAAACCCCTCCTGTAATTGAAGAGAAAGCTCAAGAGCCAATAGAATGGGAAGGGATAACAATTAATCCCATTGAAGGGTTAAGATTTGACAACGGGATTTTTTATTTTTTAGATGGCAATCAATACGGCGGTGAGGTTAGGACTGAAGCTGGAAAAGTTATTATAGATGCTTTTGAATTTAATGGCCAGATGGAAAACTCCATTGCTTTAAGACCGGAAGTAATTGGTCGTTTACAAGAAAAGGCTGTTAAGGAGAAAAAAGAATTAAGATTTCCAATAGTTCTAGCCTTGGAAGAAAAATCTGGATTAAAAATAGATGTTTTTGAAGACGTAGCTAAAAATGACCCTTCTTCTGTCTATGCTAAAGTAAATTTTTTAGAAAAATGCACTTATCTGGGTATTTCAGGAATCCAAAATGAAATTAATTTATATTCCCCAGTTAAGAGTCTAGAAAAATTTGAGGTTGGTGGAGCTGAATGGGGTCGTATTAATTTTGTAGCCTTTTTCCCCGATAGGGATGTTAATAATACTTTTAGTTTTACAATCCATCCAGACAAAGAGCTTATAGAAAATACCTTTTGGAAAAAAATTTATCCAGTTCATAGCTCTAATCTTTTAATTAATTGTTCAAGTGTAGAACTACTTATCAAGGAAAGTTCAGGGGTGAACTCTTCTGAAGGATGGGAGAATAATTATTGGTTAAGAACCACTAGTGGAGGAGTTGGATTTAATTTGGCAAAAATTATTGGGCCACTAGATCCAGAGGTATTAGAAATGATCGAAGGGGGAGGACTAAGTGGTTTTTTGCCTGATTACCAAATTTTAATGCAATATGTGGTTGAAGAATATGGTTTTGATGAAGAAAAACAACAATATTTTCTAAAAGGACATGTTTATACAGGAGAAGAGATTCTAATGGAGGAAAGTGGTCTAAAAATTGCTTTTTTACCTGCCAATGAATAAAAAATTAAGATTACCATTTTAATTTAATTATTCTTGATATAAATTCTAAAAAGAATAGTTAAGAAAGTAAGTTAATAAGAAATTTATAAAATAACATTATGAGTAAAAATATAAGCAGAAAAATAAAACTATTAAAAATCTTTAAGGCTATTATTCTAGTATGTATTATAGTTACTCTTTTTATATCAATTTCATCCTGTAAAGAAGCGCCGGCCGTTGTTGAAGAGCAGCAAGAAGAAGAAGGTGAAGTTACAATTCCTTCTGAAACCAAAGAAGAAACCAATGAAACCCCGCCAGTGGTGGAAGAAGAACCACAGAAGGCGGTTGAATGGGAAGGGATAACCATTAATCCCATTGAAGGCTTAAGATTTGATGATGGTAGTTTCTACCCGATTGATAATCGATATAATATACCGCTAAATACAGAAGCAGGAAAAGTTATTATTGATGCTTTTGAATTTAATGGAAAACTAGAGAATACATATGCTTTTAGGCCAGAATTTATCGAAGCTTTACATAATAAAATCTTAAATGAGGAAGGGCAAATTTTAGTGCCATTGCCAATTGATTTTACCGAAACAAGGGGTGTCAAAATTGATAAGGTAAAATATATGCATGATGATGAAGATAAATATCCTTTCAAAGACACAAGTTTACTTATAAATGCTCCTATGGGTACAAAAATATATTCACCTTTGAGAACAACAGAAACAGGATATCCTGACAGTGGGTTTGGAGCTTCTGATTCCTCTTCTGAGCCTAATGATGGTTTTTATAGTTTTTATTTTGGCTCAGATTTAGGAATAAATGCTAACCCTAACGTTGAAGAATTCACTAATCCATTTAAATACGAAGGCTTTGAAGTTCCATTGCCACATGTAGTTGTTTGGTGCCAAGGAGTGGAATTATCTCCTCAGACCTTTCAGGGGGGCAATATAGAAGTTCATCCTCTTAATAAAGGGGGATTTGGAGGGTCAAGTGAATTTGGGACTGAACTTGCTGAAATTATTTCACAGCCAAAACAAGAGCTTGGCCAGCCTCCATTTTTTAGCGATATTTGTTCTGCAGAAATGTATTTATTAATTGATGAGTTTGGCAAAAATAAAAGGAAAGTTGATGCCGAAAATATAATTCTAGAAATAGATGGAATAAAGGTTTCTATATTACCTGTCCATGATTAGAAAAATTTTATTTGCCATTTTTTTTGCTACCTTAATCTTTTTTTTAAAACCTTCCGTTGTTACTGCGGTGACGAGGTGTTACTGGACAGATGCTGATATGAGTGAATGCGATGCTTATGCTCCTGACAGGGAAGAATTATGTTGTCATAACACTGGTGGTTGTGATAGTGGATGCGGACGAATTCCTTGGTATGGTTGGTGCCATGCCGATGATTGCTGTGCTTACAAGGTTTACGATTTGTGAACATCTGATCTGAAAATAGATATGAAAAAATCTTTTTAGTAAGAAGAATAACAGTAATTTTAAATAGAATTTTCTTTTTAAATTTAATTATGGTAAATTTATTGTACAAAACACATTATCCAATTTAAAATGGTGATTTTGTATGAGTGAAATAATATTTATTATAGAAGAATCAGCCGAGGGCGGGTTTGAAGCAAGAGCGCTGGATTATTCTATTTATACTGAAGCTAAAGATATAGAATCATTGAAAGAAACTATAAAGGATGCTGTACTCTGTCATTTTGGTAAAGAAAATGCACCAAAATTAATAAGACTGCATCTGGTAAAAGATGAACTTATCACCATATGAAAATTCCCAGAGACATTAGTAGTGATAATATAATTCAATCATTAAAAAAATATGACTACAAAGTTACCCGCCAGACCGGTAGTCATATTAGATTAACATCTAACCTAAAAGGAAAAGAGCACAATATAACAATCCCCAGGCACAAAGACCTAAAAGTCGGGACTATAAACAGTATATTAAATGATATTTCTAAATATCTAGAAATAGATAAAGAAAGCCTTATTAAGGATTTGTCTAAATAGACAATTATTCTTCTTTTTAACAATCGTATGTATAAGAAACACCTACAAAAAATAACAAAATGTCCTTCCTGTGGAAACCCGGACATAATTAAAAAAGGCAGAAGAAAAGCAAAACTCGGTTCAAGACAGCTTTACTACTGTAAAATTTGTAAAAGTGGATTTGCCGACAGCAAGCTAATTCATAAAACATACGGCCCAAAAGTAATTATAAGCGCCGTTACCTATTATAATCTGGGCAATACCCTGGAGGAATCGGCAAAACTAACCAATAAAAGGTTTAAGGTAAAAGTCTCAAAAAGCTCGGTAAGCCAGTGGCTAAAGGAATTCAGTACTATCTGTACTTATTATAAGCTTAGAAAAAAGATATTAGATGATTATGGCAAAGAAATTATAATCAGTAAAACCTTTACCCACAATGGCCTTGCATATAACTTTAAATACCACAGGCCAAAACTGGAGATACTATGCGGTAGATACGGGTTTCAACCTCTGGAGAAATACATAGAGAATTTTTCAAAAAAAGGCTGCCCTGGATTCTTTGACGGTATTAAAAACCGCTGCTCCCAGATTGGAGTTGATGTTAAAATCAAAACAGAAAGTAGATACAATAATGCCTGCAAGCTTTCTGACCTTTCCTTAAAATCCTGCTCCACAAATTCCAGAAGACACCTTACAGTTGAAAACTTTTTACTTGTAAACGACTCTTCTACTATCTCCATTGAAGTGCCTGTATGGTTCTGGGAGAAAAACTTAAATATTGGAATAAACGGGCATATTGATATACTGCAGATAAGACAGGGTAAAATCTATATTTTAGATTATAAGCCGGAAGCAAAAAAAGAAAATAAACCAAAGGTTTCCTCCCAGCTTTACTTATATGCCATGGGGCTGTCATTTAGGACCTCTATCCCGCTTAAAAATTTTATCTGCGCCTGGTTTGACGATAATATCTATTATGAATTTAGTCCAGTTGAAGCTAAAGTTAAATTCTAATAAGCGCCGGATCCTGTCTCCAGAGCGGGTAACGGATCCTGGAAGAGATAGGATGTAACTATAATTGGATAAAAATATAGAATAAGTATCGTATTCTGGAAAGGATTACCCTTAATAATTCAAGGACTATAGCTAATTTTTAAGGTAATACCGGCTTTTAATGAGGGCGTAAAATTAATAGATCAATTTTAGTATTTACATATACCGGATAACTCCCGGGTAGCTGTCTTTTGATTATTACAGCTTGAGCAGGTTCTTTATTGTTTTCGTTGTAATAGACTGTTACGTGTTATAAAATCTATAAAAAGTATTTTATTTTTATATTAATTAGCTGAAAGGTAAAATAATGGGTTTAAATCTTAAAAGAAATAAGACATTTAAGGCTATAGTTGCCCTATTTATATTAGTTACCTTTGCTGTATCAGTAATTTCCTGTAAAGAAGCCCCGACCGTTGAAGAAGCCAATGAAGAATTAGCGGCTTTAGTTGAAGCGGAAGCCACTATTAAAAATCCAGTAGTAGAGGAAGAAATTATACCAGAGACGGAAGAAACTCAGGCTGAATTCAATGAAAGTATGATTAAGAATCGCCTTGTTGTCTGCGAAGGAGCGGTTGATCAGGAATATCCCTGGGCGATAGCAGGAGAGATAGTACCTTTATGGTATTTACGAGAATATGGAGAAAGAGAATTTATAGTCTCTGGTGTTGTAGCCGGTCCGTTAAGAAAAGATATAGGAGCTACAGGTGAAGAGGAGCTTTTGCTCCCGGTAGCTTTTCAAAATCCCGTCACAAAAAAGTTTTATATCAGAGATATTTCTTATGGGACTAAGGATTTTTTTTCTCAACATGATAGCCATTGGACTTTTTCTCGCGTTCCTTTTGAGGATTATACTTTTACAATAGTAAGAGGCGGAGAATATGGAATGATATCAGGGGAATTCAAAGATATTGAATCTAATCTTATAATAGGGGATCAGATTGCCTTGAGTTTTTTGACTGATTTGCCGCGTGGTTTAGAAGAGTATGTGAATAATGGTGATGAATTGGCTAAAATGGATAAAGATTTTTTGGATGTTTATATCCCTAATCATATTTCTGTTCGTAACGCAATGAGAAGTAATAAAAATAAAGATCTTCCTGAAGTAAGATTATTCCCGTGGACAACGATGTTTAATGAAGCAAAAAATAATAATTAAACATGTCTTTAAAACCTAAAAAAATTAAGAAACTTAAATTTATAATTACTACTCTTTTAGTTATTGCTTTTACAGTATTAGTAATATCCTGTAAAGAAGCAACAGCAGAGGAACAAGGAGTAGAGGAGCAGGAAGAGGAAAAAGGCGAAGTTACAATACCTTCTGAAACCAAAGAAGAAACCCAGGAAACAACTCCTGAAACCGAAGTAATAGATACAAGTCCAGTTGAAGATGAAGGTGTTTTAGTTCCTTATATTGAAGGCTTAAAATATGATGCTGAGGCTAATACTTATTTTGCCGGAGCAAGTAATCCATATGGATTGGAAGTAGGAGAAAAAGCCGGAGTTTTTGTTAAAGATGCGGTAGAAATAAACGGAGTAATGGAAAATTCCATTGCCTTAAGGCCAGAAGTAATTGAATTTCTTCAAAAGAAAGCCCTAGAAGAGGAAGAAAAATTTTTATTTCCTTTACCAATAGATTCTATCAATGCCAAAGGTGTAAAAATAAATGAAGTAAAATATATATTTGCAGATCAAAATCCTGACTTTAATGAAACTGCGTTGGCAATATTATTTCCTTTAGGATCAAAAATATATGCTTCTTTAACAACTGAAACATTTGGCCCTGGGACAGGGGTTTATATCGTTAATTCCTCATCTAAACCAGAGGATGGTTGGTACGGTTTTGAGTTTATAATTGCAGATAATATTAGGGAAAATATTTATTTTGAAGGTTTGGAACATATAGATTCAGCAAGACTAGGAGGTCAATTCCAAGGAGCCATTCTTTCACAGGATGTTTTTCCCGAAGAGGTAAAAACTGGCGCTCGTCCTACCTATAAATCTGTTAAGGTGGGAACACCATTAGCTCAAATTATATCGCCACCAAAAGAAGACTTGAGGCAATTTTTTAGCGATTTTTGTTCAATGGAGCTAAGCCTGTCCCTTAAACAAGTAAAATTTGGTAATACAGCGGAAGAGAACAAAGTTGAAAAATATATAAACACCGTGAAAGGTATAATTTTACAACAAGGTGATATAAAAATTTCTATTCTACCTGCCAATGATTAAAAGAATATTTTTTATAATCTTCTTAATATTTTTTTTATTTTTAATTTCAGATAGAAAAATATTTGCTTGTACTTGGGTTGATGCTCCTATGAGTGATTGCGAATCACATATAAGTTCACCAGCTAATACTTGTTGTCATAATACTGGAGGTTGTAGTGGTACTCCATGTGGAACTATTCCTTGGTATGGTTGGTGTCACGCTACAGGTTGCCGTGCATGTGTAGAGTATGATCAAACTTCATGTTCGTTTTATTGGTGGTCACCACCAAGCGGTCCCTATAGTATGGGTGATTGTGTTACTCAGATAGCTTGGCATTATACGTGGAGTGAATGTTCTGCTGTTGATACCTGTAGTGGTGGGCCACATTTAAGATGCGGGCTCTGTGAAAGTGGCGGTTGTGCAAAATGTAGTGGTTATTATAAACAATGTTGTGATAATATGACCGTGCACTCACCATCAACGTGATAAACTATCCCCGGGGTGCTTTCGGAGTGGTTAAACCTCAATATCGGTACCAAAATAAAGCTATAGCTTTTATGCCTTGATAAAAAGGTCATATAGTACCCAAAGTGGCTCTGTTGCTATAATATAATTAAGCATTACTTTCCAAAATCCGTTGCTTATTATAGTAACTTTTTATTTTTAGACTTTTCAAAATAAAGTTTTATCTCTTCCAGGATCCGTTACCTGGTTTGGAGACAAAATTCGTTACTTTTTAAAATTTCACTATTATCTAAGTAAGGTTAAGTAGCTTTGGCAGTACCAGGGTAGTATTTTAAAAGCTCTTGTTCTTTATCTGTTACTCTAAAATTATTATTCCCAACTAGTTCCCTGGCAAAATCAAAAACATCATCAGTTACAGTTGGATTATCCATTAACAGTTTTATAAGTCTATCAATTCTGTATTCCAAAAAATATTCCGGGGGGACTCCCAATCCTGAAGCAATTTTTTTAATAGTTTCTACAGGTGGATGTTTTTTTCGTTTCTTAAGAACACAAAAATAACTGAAGCTGAAATTGGTTTTAGCTGCTAGCTTTCTGTGTATTATATCTTTTTTATCCATGATTTCTTTTAAGGCTTTAGGAAAAGTTTTATTAGAATGTTTCATATCTAATTTATTTAGTTTTATGTTGTTAGTTAGTAATTTTTGTATTATTAATTATTTATATAATTACTGTATTGTTTATTACTATAACAATTTTAAAAGATGTCATAAAAGAGTAAAGTTAACAATTTTGTTAACTTAATCATAAGATACTGCTGAATTTATAAATAAGTATTTCAGTAAAAATTGTAGGTTATAAGCGGTTATTCTCAGTTTATATCATACCTAATAAGCAAATTAATTTAAAAATTATCGGTTGTTAAATTCAGAAGAAGAGCTAGGATTCTGGAGCTATATTGTTGAAAAAGCAACATTATGTTATTATTTATTATCTTTTATATAAATGATAATAATAAAATGTGGAAATAGAATATTTAATAAAAAGAGCTAGTAACAAGTATATCCAATGGTTAAGGATGATAATAAAATAATTAGAGTTTACGATGAAGAAAGGAATGGTGATGAAATATTTTTTGATGTTTATGAATTAATTTTAGCGAAATTAGATAGTGAATCATTGGTAAAAGAAACTTAATTTTATATAATACAATAAAATATCATTTTAAAATTATTAGCTATGAATAAAGAAGAAAAAGTAGCTTGTTATGTAAGAGTGTCAAGTAATAAACAGGCCAAAGATGACAAGTATAGTATACCTGAACAAATCAACATTTTAGAAAATATATGTAAGAGAAATAACTGGGATTATGATCTTTACAAGGACCTTGGAATTTCTGGTGAGACCATTAAAGAAAGACCTCAATTAAAGGAGCTACTGAAGGGATGCAGTAATGGTATATATAGCAGAATACTTGTAGTTGACCAGGATAGATTATCCAGAAATGTAAAAGATCTTCAGGTATTAAAAGAGGTGTTTAAATACAATAATGTTAAATTGATGCTTCAAAATACAGTATTGGATTTAAATAATAAAGATGATGATTTTATGTCTGACATACAGGGGATTTTTAGTAAGAGGGAACTAAAAGTTATAGCTGAGCGGTCTGCCAGAGGAAGATATCAAAAAGCCAAACAAGGTAAGTTTCCATCTGGAGGCAATAGCCTGCCTTATGGATATAAATTGGATAAAGAAGATAGATTGGTTATAGATGAAGAAGAAGCTAGAGTGGTAAGGCGTATTTTTGATTTAATTGCAAATCATGGTTGGTCCAGTTACAGAGTACCGGATGATCTAAATGCTTTGGGAATTCCTACAAGACTTAAAAAACTTAAAAGGGTTTTGAGATCTAAAAAATATAATAGAATATATGAAAATAAATGGACAAGAAACAATGTAAAAAGTATTGTTTCAAATGATCTTTACTATAAGGATGAGTATATCTATGCGCAAAATAGTAAGTTTGATTTTGTAAAACCGGTTAGCATTAAAAAAGAACCAATAATCTCTAAAAGGATATTTCTGAAAGCAAAAAAGCAATTAACGGCTAATAGGAGTGATTATAATGACAGAGTAAAAACAATGTATATTTTAACTGGTAGATTATTCTGTCATAAATGCAAATATCCTTATTGTGGAGGCAGATATTCTACAAGAAAAGGTGTTGTATTTTACTATGGCGATTTAGGTAAGAAGAAAGAAGTAACTAGCAGTCCGTGTAGTAGTGCAGCAGTTAGAAAGGAACTGATAGAGGATATAATTAAAAATGATATAAAATATTTTCTTTTGAATCCTGATAATATCAAGAAATATATATTAAATAAAAGTAAAAAAAGTCTAAATAGTGACTTTAAGGCTATTGAATTTGAAAATAAAAAGGATAGAATCAACAAAGATATTGATAGACTCTTGGAGTTATATTTAAATGAAGACATCCCTAAATTAATTAGAAAAAATAGCATTGCAGATAAATTGAAGGAAAAAGAAGAAGAACTAAAAATAATTAATAATGTAATATTTGAATTAAAAAATAAAGAAAAATTAGAGAAATTAAGAGAGAGAAGAATTAATAGTTTAAAAGATCTTTTAAAAAGTTTAAAATTAGGTATAAGCAAATTAGATGATATTGATTGGAAGAGAATAATATCAAAATTTATAGATAGAATAGAAATAAATTCTGAGGGTAAGATGACTAAAACTACTAAGCTAGATGTTTATATACATTATAATTTCAGTAGCTTAGCAGCAGAAAATATTGGGGAAATTACCCCGCGCTGGGCGAATGGCGGAATTGGTAGACGCGCTAGGTTCAGGACTTAGTGTTCGTAAGGACATGGGGGTTCAAGTCCCCCTTCGCCCACCATATTAATACGGTTCGGTTCTTCATCAGCAAACAGGGTAATCCGCTCTCATCAACACAAGGTTTTGCTCCTGGTCGATAATTTTAAGAAAATGACTATTGAGTTTTTTTTACATAACTCTGAAAACTTCGATAATATTTATATTATTAATTAACAAATGTTTATTTAGAGTTATATTTTTTTTATAAAAATATCTATAATAAATTTATATAATATTATGTATTGAAAAATT
>Ga0315545_1002813_pt1 | contig 15355 bp, 5 predicted proteins | sample SalMarSW160210MG_FD_203096 | JGI IMG/M metagenome (GOLD analysis project Ga0315545, IMG submission 203096) | Salt marsh sediment microbial communities from the Plum Island Ecosystem LTER, Massachusetts, United States - Salt Marsh Sediment SW1602-10 ... | reverse complement strand
CCAGAAACTCGTGCCGGGCCGGTGTAATCCTTTTCAACCAGTTGCCGCTGGGCCGGATGGAGAAAGACGGTCCACTTTTCCCACGGGTATTCGAGGGCGCGCTCCAGTTCTTCCACATTGCGCATGGTGCGGAACCGGCGCTGTGCATCGGGATGGGCATAAGGATCGGCACCGGCGGCCACCGGCTGAGGGACTTGCGGCGCAACGCCAGTGGCCAAATTCAGCAGCGCCTCGGCAGCCTCGCCGGGCAGATGGTCGGCCAACTCCAGCAGGGAATCCTCATCAGCGGCGCGTACATCGCCCAGCCACTCTTCTGGCACACCATAGGCGAGTAGAGCACCGTCAGAGACTCCTGCGAACAAGGGCGGCTTGGCCTGGACCGGTTGTTCCGCCTCCACGTACCTGGGAACAATGATTTCCTCCACCCGCTCACGTATCTCCACCAACTGCGCCGCGCCAGTTTTGGGGTGGACTTCCAGCCTCCGTCGTTCAGCCCAGCGGTAGGCCTCGTCATGGTGGCCCACGTAACACAAAAGCAGGCTTGCGTCGGTCCTGTGGACGATAATCCGCAGGTCGCCGCTGACCCGAACCGACCAGAAATTCTTGTCCTTTGCATTGTCCACTTTATGAAACTGCATGCCCGGGTTGGCGGGGTTCACCTGCAAGTCAAAGGCCGTGGTCTTTACACCTTTCTGTTCCTCAGTGGTGAGTCTGGCAAGGCTGTCGGTAAATGTGTCGGCAATCCGGAATTCCATTGACTATGCTTTCTTTGGCTTTTGTATATATTTTTGGACTCGGCTACCCCATCTGCCGCCTGCTGACTACGGAAAGATCATGGTTACTTGAATCACATCAAATGAACCACGGTGTTTTTTCAAGAACGGGGTTCAGGGTAAACGGCTCGGACTGTCTAAGAAACGCAGCTGTCAGATAAGCGATGTCCCCAGCGTATTTCAAGGTAATCGGTTCCCCGCAGAACGAATCAGTAGATGCCCAATTCAACTTCGTCAGATTCAAGACTTGTACTGCCAGGACTCGAAGATCGGGCTCTGCTCTCGGCAGCCCTTCTGGCCGATGAACCCAGGCCGATACTTCTAAAGGCTTCGGGGTTCCCAAGGATCGACGGAAGGGGTTATAGCCGGTCGTTGACAAATATATCCTATTACCTGCAGCTTCTACATAACTTCCACGCCGCAGGCTGCCATCGGTTTCCGGTCGATTGTCATACAGCCGGACATTGTGATGCGAGTTGATCCATACGAAAGTAAAAGTTCCTTGAGGCCTCACTTTCCGAGCCGCCTCAAGGATTGAGTTCCGATCTACCTTCGCCAGCTTTGCAGAATAGTGAAAGATGATCCGAGGCGTCGGTGGTAGTCTGTTTCGAAGTTTTGTGAGTGTTTCCTCGACTAGCCGAGCAAGATGCTGAGTACGTTCCTCGAAGTTGAAGTATGACGTGTTGCCGGAATAGAACTCCCACTTGCCATAGCTGTTGAAGACATTTGCAAAGCCCATAATCCGCTGGCCATCCTTCGACTGTGTGTAAGAAAGGCCAACGAAGAAATCCGCGTCAGGGATCGCATCGGGCAGAACCCATGGGGTGACGCCACACTTAGCGGTGATGTTCAACGCCAGATTCAAGTCCTTCCAGTCAGGATTTTGCAGCGTTGGTGTATCGACCATCTGGCAAGGTAAACCCCCTTCCAGCAGCAGTCGCTTGGCGATGTAGTACGGGGAGGCGTGATCGTCTTGCGAATACCCTTGTTCCGGGGAGTGAACAAGGAAAATGCGTTTCGGATGAGTATCGCCTTGCCAATCCGGGTGCTCGTTCAACACACGTTCAATCTCGCCACGGGTGTCATCGATCCGATCCACGGTTACAACACCAGAGTATGAGAACTTTGTGGCAAATGTCCGCTCCGAACCACGGTACTTGTATTTTCCGGTCCTCAGACGTTCGATTAGCTGCTCCATGTCGCGACGCATCGAATGGAGACAGACGGGAACAAGCTCAATGCTGTGTGGATTGTCATCGTAAGTGCCATACTGCGTGATTCCCATCCGAACATCCGGGGAGGAGTGATGCTCTCTGAATTCGACGGTTGGCTCCGACAAACGACGGACAGGAAGACTCGTCTCGGTGGTTTGCCCCTGCTCTACAAGCTGAATGGGCTCTGTCGTCAGGTCAACCGTCATGTCGCTGAACTGGATTGGGAAAAGCGTATCGGCAATGTGTTGAACCATTGTCACAATCTTTTCGGATCGTTCTCTAGCTGCTCCCGACTTCGAAGCTAGACTGTGTCTCTTAATAGCATCGGACAAATCGAACGACACGCCTGCCTGTCGCAGTGATTCTTGAAACATGGGCAATGTGCAGTTTGGGATCACCGAATCTGTTGGGAGTGTTTCCTCAACCTCGGTATCGAAGAAATGGACTTTGGCAAATTCTGATTCAAAATCCACAATTCGCCCTTCACGCCATCCGCCCTTGTTTGCAATGCATCTTCGGTTGATCATTGTATCGCGTGGAAACTGCTGCGCGAGAACAGCGAGTTTCTGCACGTTCAAGACTTGGCATGTGTAATCGAGGCATAAATAGAAGCGCTTGAAGTATTCTCGAATTTGGAATTCATACGCAGGGTAGAACCGCAACATGCTTTTCACATCCGCCGGGATATCCAGTTCAGTACCCCGTCTGTGTGCTACAATGCGGCTGAATCCAAAACGATCAATGAACCAGTTTTTTGCCATCAAAACGTCTCGAAAAGTTTTCATGAACTCTCCGTAGCGGACATTGAACGTATCCCGATTCACCGGCTTCTCCCCCTGACGAATCCTCAGAAGGAAAAGATTGCCAAACTCTGTGGACTTGACCTGACTCGCAGCCAGAATTGCTGCCTCACGTTCTTTTGCCTTACTTTCGAGTTTAATGAGTGTTTCGTTTTCTGCGAGACGATACCACGGCGCAGGCAGGCCGAGGCGGGTCATCTCTTTCAACATGTGCTTTGTGCCCTCACTGATGGCCTGAACGTAGGCAACGCCGTCCGGGTTTTTCATCAACTTAAGCCATTCGAGCAGCTTTGGGTTTCTCGGCATCGAGTCAAGTACGGTGTCGGAGAGCGAGAACTCCCTTGGCAGATCACAGCTTCGCTGAAGAATGCGACCGGGGTTCTTGACGATAAAAGCATCTGTATACGACTCGCATTCAATCGGGATAACAGTGCGGTAGTCCCGGTGAGCGATAGCATTGACAATGGCTTCATCAATCACGGTCGGTGGGTATTCTGGCTCATCGATGAAGCCGCCCCCCTGCTTGCGTCTTTGGTATCGTTTGAAGAAGGCCGATTCTCGAAAGAAAGTGCGAGTCTCCCGAATCTGTTTCGTTAGTGGGCCTGTGAACTGTTGTTCGAAAGTCGGTAAACCCCGTATATGGAACTCGCCGGAGCAAACAGCAAATCGAAGGAGTCGGATATAGGAGCGAGGGAGTATACGCTGTGGATTTGATCCAAAAAACAACAGCCCCGCAGATGTAAACCAATACTCTCCATTGCGTCGAATGACAGCTCCAGCCTCGTATAGTAAACGCTCGACGGAAAAATTTCGAGTCGAATCAGGGTGAAAGACCTTTCGGAATTCTGTCAACACATCTTCCGCAACATCATCTGCATCGAACGGGCAGCAGAACGTCCCCTCAAAATCCAAGAGTCCCTTCGTGACTCTGACCTGGTCTCGCATTTCCTGCGTCATCAGGATGTTCTGCGGGCCGCTCCGGGTCCACGCTTTCGGGCTACGGTCCGGCGTTTCGCAGATGCCATTATCCGTATATGGGACAAAGATCAAGCAGATGGTCTTGGCATTGCCAGAACCAGCCGTGCATTGATGGAGCTTTGCCTCTGCCGCCTGATGGTGAAGAAATGATGCAAAATCCGTCAAGCTGTTTTTTTGCTCTTCTGAGAGGTGGTCAATGCCGGTTACCGCGCCGTCCGAGGCGATTCCGAGAACAAGCAAGCCACCTTCTCTGTTTCTGTTGGCGAATGCCGAGACCGTCTCCTTGATCCCTTCTCGCACACTTCGCAATTGGGTACTGAGAGTCTTCATATCAGCACCCGTCTGACCGGTCTCTTTCCGCTCAAAATGCTGACCCTCTAAATCGTCATCGCAACTTTGAGTGAGAAAAGTCCAGTAGTTGGATGGATTATCGAAGACGTGTCTAGGTGATGGCATTGACATTGACGATTTGACTCCGTTTACTTCGCACTAAACAACCTCCTGATTCACAAAATGACACTGTTTTTGCCGAAATGTTTGCACTCTCGTCAATGGAGAACAACTTCATGGTCTCCCTACCCTAAACACCTTCATCACTTCATCACCCAGGTGGTTGATCACCTTGACAGCGATGCGGCCGGATTTTGGTTTGTCAAAGGGCCGGGATGTGTCGCTGTTTAGCGTGGCCCAGGCTTCCTCGTTGATCTCTGCCTTGAGTGTGGTCTTGAGCGCCTTGTAGGGGTCGTTCGCGCCGAGGAAGTAGGCGTGGCGGACAAAAAAGCTCTCTTCGTTGTAATCGGTGTCGATGAACCAGCAGGCAATGCCGTCGGGGCCGTCGCTGCGGACTTCGCCGGTTTGGGGGTGGAAGACGTCCACACCGTTAACCTTCACGCGCAGTTTGCCGTCCTTTTCCGGCAAGATGTCTATGTCAGGCTCACCGAAGATGACGAAGAGGTTGCCTTTGCCGGTGTTCTTGAGGTCTTCGGCCATATGCAGGTCGGCGTTCATCCGTGCCTTGAGCACGGGGATGCGACCAAGTTTACTAAAATCTGTGGCGTGGGCCTCGTAATTGAAGGCACAGGCGATCAATACGTCGAAATCGGCATCGCCGGCCTCGCGGGCGGCGGCCACCAGATCGGGTCGGGTGACGGTGCCAAATTCCGGGCCGATGAAGATGGCGGCGCGCTTCTCGGTGCCTGATTCCGCGTTGCCTTCTGCATATCGGCCTTCGGCGCAAACAAAGTAGCCCGGCCAGGGCGCGAGCGCTGTGAAGGTGATCCGGTCTTCCTTGTGGGCCTGCTGGACACCGGCGGTCTTGAGGTTCTCCAAGATCATCTGGGGAAAGGTCTGCTTGGCTCCGTATTCGGCGCCGGCTTCCTTCAGGGTATCGATCAATTCATCATTCTCATCCACGCCAAGCACGCGGTGGGGGCTGAGGCTCTCGAAGGTGAAGGGACCGGCCACGCGGACTATCTTCTTGTCCTCGTATGGCTTGTCGTAGAGGTATTCGAACTCGGCCTTAGCGGCGATGGAAGCATCGATCTCTTTCTGCCGAGCAATGCGGGCCTGCCACCAGTCGGCGTGGAGTTTCTCCGCTTCCTTCGTCACACCGGCGGAAGCCGGTGTCCAGTTTTTGTTGTGGGACTGGATTCCGGCTTTCGCCGGAATGACGGGGGAGAGGTCACGAGGTATTTCCCATTCCTGCCAGTTGGTGCCTAGCGTAGCGTTCAGCGATTCGCGCAACGGCTCCAGCTTCGCCTGCCACTTGTCCCAGATGACATCGATCTCTGCATTGTTGGCGATGGACTTGAGCGTGATGTGCGGCACGCGCTCATAGACGAAGCCGTGGCGGATGTTCCCATGCACCGGCTGCGAACTCGGCGCCGTGCGGGTAACTTCCGCTTCCTTGAGTTGGCCATCTCGGGAATCGGCCAGTAGGTAGTAGTGATACCGCGCACCCATGATGCGGGCGCGGGCCAATGCCAGCGCCACGCGCGAAGTGTCAATGGTTATCCAGCGCCGACCCCACTGTTCGGCAACGTAGGTGGTGGTGCCGGAACCGCAAGTCGGGTCGAGTACCAAGTCGCCGGGGTCGGTGGTCATCAAGAGGCATCGCTGCAAGACCACAGGTGACGTTTCGACGACATAAGACTTATCGCGAGCACCGATTGTATCCGACCATGTCGATGTCAGTTTGGCATAGTTTGAACCTTTCTCAAATAGAACCTTTCTCAGATACTCACCCTCTATTTCTATGTGGTCTGCCTTTACGAGGCGCTCCATATTCTCTGGCGAAGTGGGATAGCACTGTCCGTTTGGTGTCAGCCAGTTTTTACCCCGGAACTTGACCTCAAATACTGCGTTTTCATCGTATGACGCGGGCCATAAAGAAACTATTCTGAAGCGCCGTCCGCTGCTTGGTATCGCGAACCCAGCATCAATTTGTGTCCGAGTGATCTTGTGGCGTGTAAGATGTTCATCCTCATAATTGTTCCAGTGAAAATCCGCACTATAATCCTTTTCTTCCAGCAATTTTCGATATTTTGTTCGATCGGATGACTTGGCGTACCAAATAATGAAGTCGTACATTTCTTCCAAATAATTCGCTCCAAGCGGCATTGTTTTTTTTCTAAACCGGATTTCTGCAATGAAGTTCGAATCCCCAAACACCTCATCTATCAGTGCCCGGACGCGGTGGACATTTTCATCGCCGATCTGCACGAAGACGGAGCCGGAGTCAGCGAGGAGATCGCGGGCGACAGTGAGTCGATCCCTCAGGTAGGTCAGATAGCTGTGAATCCCATCCCGCCACGTATCCCGAAACGCCTTGACTTGTTCCGGCTCCCGCGTGATGTGACTGGCCTTGCCGTCTTTCACATCACGACTGGTCGTCGACCACTGGAAGTTGGAGTTGAACTTGATGCCGTATGGCGGGTCGAGGTAGATGCACTGCACCTTGCCGCGCAGGCCCTCGCGTTCGGCGAGGCTGGCCATGACCTGAAGCGAGTCGCCCAGGATCATGCGGTTGGACCAGTTCTGGTCATGCTGGTAGAACTCCGTTTTCGCCGCCTCGCTCGGCAGGCCGTTGAAGTCGGCGAACAGATCAAGTTGCGGGGCCGCGGCCTTTGCCTCGGCCTGAGTGCGGCGCACGAGGTCATCAATCAGTACCTTAGGGTGAACCTTCTCTTGGATATAGAGCGGTGGGACGAGGACGACAAGATCGGACCAGTCAAGCTCATCCTTGCCGCGCCAGACGAGTTGCGGATCGAGATCGCGGTTGCGTCGTTCGTATGCGATGCGAAGAGGAGTCTTGTCCTCATTACGCATCACCGACTCGTACTCGGCAGTGGGGATGTTCTTGCGGGACGCCTCATCGTGGGTGAACATCTCAACCTGCTTTGGGGTCTTTTTCTTAGGAGTTCTCTTTGCCATGTCTGCGTCCTTATGGTTCCATTCGTCGGTCTTCTTGAATCCGATCAATCACCGTCTGCCCAGCCGTTGTCAGCCGGTATTTCTGTTTGCTGCTGCGCGGTTTGTCCGGGATGGTCATCTCGATAAGGCCCGCTTTAAGGGCTGGAACCAGGTACGCCTTACGAAAGTGCTCATCATTCTTCAGTTTGAGGGCTACTTGTAAGTGTTGTCTGGTCATTTCTCCGGAGAGAACCTTCAGTAGTTGAACTTCCGTGGTACTTCCGTGGTACTTCCGTGGTACTTCCGTGGTACCTTCCCTGGTGACTTGGTCCCGACTTAATTCCGACTTAGTTCCGACTGGGAAGATTGCCCCCGCGTGAACGGGCAAGCGGATCAAGAAGTAGGTACGATCCTCATCGGTCTCAAACTCAGGTGCGGGCGAGCCATTCTCTGCCATAACTCTCAAAATCTTGGGAATGCCGGTGGAACGTCCTTCGGTGAGGTCCAGCTCCTTAAGAAACTCCCCAATGCGACGATTGCGATATCTACGAGTGATTGCCTTGCCGGCGCGCAAATCTTCCATGCGGATGGATCGATCAGGTCCGGGGAAGCTTAACACCACAAGATCGTTCGGCGTGATGCGCACCTCGATTGGTTCCCGTTCTGCGTAAGAACGATGATAGACGGCGTTGACCACTGCCTCTTCAATGGCAGGATAGGAGAAGTTCCAGAACCGCTCGGCTTCGGCTCTATCCGGATGCTTGACTACCGTTTCCCGCAGGTAGTTGCGCTGAATGTAGGCGAGCGCCTCTCTGGTAATGCGCGCAAGAGGCCCTTTGAAGCTCTTCTCGTCAAAGCGGTCACCGCTCGCACCATCCGGAAACCACACTACGTCGATCTGCGTCGCCGGGAAGAATCGGTACGGCTCTTCGTTGAAGAAAAGCAGGCCAACATTCTTCGGTAGCACAGCTTCCGAAGGTCCACCTGCAATATTCATCTGCCGCTCTAGTTCCTCAATCGAGAGAGTATCCGCTTCATCTGCAAGATCGCTTTCCACCTCGCGTAGAAACTCTGCAATCAGACGGGGTGACAAGTCCTCTATGGACGCAGACTGATTGAATCGGTCATCAAAGGGAACAGTCGCCGCAAGGCTAATCAGCTCCCGCTCATCGTCTCCTCGTGCCTCGATCGTGCTGGAGTAGCGGCGAATGTAATAGCGGTACTCCTTCTTCTTAGCTGTGACAGCCTTGGGGGCCTTGTACGGTCGGGTCTGTCCGCCTGGAGCCCACAGCACAATGAGGTTCCGCTCTTGGAGTCGTTCAACACTCAGAATGGGAAAGTATGGCGGTTGGATTAGATTGCCGTACGAAAGAAGCTCCTGCTGGATCTTATCCAACTGATTGTCGCGCAATCCCACTGGGGGAAAGATCGGCTGTCCCATGTCGTCACAATCCTGGCCGATGACGATGTAGCCACCCCCGAGGTTCTCAAAGTCGTTGGCAAACGCACAGAGAGTTTGGATGATAGCATCGGGATTCCAGCCTTTCTTGTATTCAATGCGTTCATCCTCAACCGTGCGGCGGCGCAGGAGATCCTCAAGGTTGATAGGAAGCTTGCTGGTCATCGAACGCATGTTTCTTCGCTTTCTCTTTTGGCCATCTTGCCTCTCTTATAATCCCGAATCCCTATTGATCAACATTCCTGTCAGGTGATTTTGGTGATTTGGCTGTTCTTGTGTCCGTCTGCGCAACCTGTTTGGCGGGTTTGTGGCGGGTTTCGTTCTCATGGCTCACTGGCGGGTTTGGCGGGTTTATGGCAGGTTTATGCTTGGCGATTATGTAGTGTGCCGCCCGCCCTGTGTGTCCAACCTTCTCCAAAACACCAAGCTGTGTAAACTGTCGGAGTTCTCTGAGTGCCGTTCTCTCAGAGACACCGCTGATGTCACGATATTGAGCATTATCAATGCGTCCTGTGGCCTTTGCGTACTTGATCACCTGCTGCTGGCGATTGTTCAAACCAAGCTCTGCCATGGCCCTGCCCGTCAGCCAATCCCTCCATAAGGTTACCACAAACGAGCCCTCGCGTTGTTCAAAGTCCGGTTCGGGAAGGCCTGCCTCACGGCAGAGAGAAATCATCATCTGGGTGCCGGATCCGGCTTTCTCGATATAGCGGGCGAGATAGAGTGATTCTGCCAGTAACGGGTTGTTGGGGATGGATGGATGATCATGGCGGAGGCTATCAATCCCGAGAGCAGCCGGCGGGGAGCCGGGATTCCAAACCTCAAGGCGGTCGACAAAGAGGCGGACTTCCACCGAGGCGTTGCTGTTGTAATCGCGATGAGCAACGGCGTTGACAATCGCTTCTCCAACAGCATCGGGCGGGAGTTCGTAAGTAGCCTGAGCGACGGCGCTGGAAGCACGGGTGCCAACAGGACGGTTGATCTTGGCAAGCACAAAGTCAAGCGCTTGATCGACCTGCTCAAACAGGTCACCGGAGTAGATCTGCTGAGAGGCAAATGGACGTCGGTAGTCTGTACCGTGGCAATGGACGCACTTTGTCTCAGCGGAGCGATGGAAGCGTTGAGGGTTAGTCCCGAAAAGGAGGACAGCAGCGTTGGTGGGGTTTTCGTCTTCGATGAGATTTAGGTGCGTGAGCAAGGCTCTGGTTGTGGTGTTGGGTTTAAGGGGAAATCCGCGTTCCCGGCGAGCCGTTTCCAGGAACCAGTCGATGCGCTTTCGCGAGATATGCTCTAGAGTGGCGTCATCACAGGGAGCAGTGTCGAACGGCGCAACGCACAACGCACCTATGCTGTCAAGGTAGTCGACGAGGCTAGCGTAAACCTCGGCAGTTAGAGCGCTACGGTCATCGATGCGGCGACGGATGAGCTCGTTGCTGGCCTTGTTAATTAGCTTTTTCATCTTGGGCGCACGTTTTTTCTCGTCCGAGCCCCACACATAAACGAGCCTGACTTTGTGGTGCTTGGTAGCGTGGTCGTATTCGTGTTCTGTCGGTGAGATGCCATGCTGGTCTTGACGTCTGTATTCGTAACCGAAAATACCGATGTAGACGTCACATTGTTCGACTTCTTCCAGGTACACTAGGTCAGCACGCTGGTCTTTGGCTGGAAGGTCCTCAAAAAGGAAGACCGATGAAACAAAACGACTCAAGAAAGCATCGCCAAGGAGGAACGCCTTCAAATCGTGACGAAGCTCTTCCAGCTCCTTCTGCACACTGCTGATGAAGATCTTGAGCCGCGTAGCAGGCATAGCTGTCACATCCGGGAGGGGGAACACAAAATGGTGGTATTCTTGGTCATGTCATCCCTCTTCTGATCCGTTACTTATCATCTTACCGTTTACAGCACTTTCTATCATCTTGTTGAATTCATCTTCGATTCTGTCTGCAAAGTCCGCTTCGATCTGATATACCTCTGTGAACTCGGTGAATGCCCAGCGGCCATAACTCCTCAGATTATTGACACCAGGTATCCAATATGTCTCCATGGTAGATTTCTTTTCTTTGGCATCCTCGCGCCGGTAGCCCTTGATCTCAACTATAAGGTGCAGCGGATTGTCTTTGCCGTGTCTGTCGTCGACCAAGGTGATGAAGTCTGGGATGTAGATTCGTGGCGTCGACCCGTACTTGTATGGAACCTCGAGCCCCAGGTTGTGGTTCTTGACGTAGGCAAGAACCTTGGGATGTGCCTCTGCTACGCGGCAAAACTCGGCCTCCCAGTCGCTATCAAGGATCACCCAGTTGACATGGCACCGTCGTGGATCTGTCTGCCACCGATGCGTGCGCGTGGTGGTGAAACTGACGTGGTTCGTCGAACTCGTCGGGTTGTAGGGATCGAGCACTGCCTTGATCGGGTACGTCCCTTGCATCGAGCGTGTGATGGCCGCGGTGATTCGCTCGCATGCCATGTCGGCCAACTCTTGGTACATCAGTTGGGCGGGGTACGTTCCACCCTTGCAGACCAAGCAGGTATCGAGCCACTGCTTCGTGATTCGCTTGAGCTGACCGAAGAGATGGTATCGAGGCTCGTCTCCCTGATCACGCCACTTGGTCTCTAGCAATCGATGTGTGAGGTGGTAGAGCAGCGTTGAATGCCTGAGATCCTTGGTATGCCTAAGGGTTAAGTCGACCCCTTTGCCGATGATTCCAGAGTTTCTTGTAATTGACGGGCCAACGATGTCTGGCGTGAGCTCCAGGATTGAGTCGTCATTGAACTGCGCTGTCAATCGCTCTTCGGGCAGCTCGACGCGGTAACCTGCCACGCGAGGAAAGCGGATCTCAAGAGCATCGCGTTCAGGACGAACGGCTTGAACATGCACTGTCGCGCGCGGTGACTGCGGCGGAGCAACAACAGGTTTGGCAGTGAAGTCAAATGGAATACCCAGGACATCGGCATACTCGACGTTAAACAGGTTGTCATCGTTGATATCATATGACTGTCGGCGCAGAGCACGGCCGATGACCTGCTCGCAGAGAAGCTGCGTTCCGAAAGCGCGCACGCCAAGAACGTGGGTGACCGTATTGGCATCCCAGCCCTCGCTGAGCATGGAGACGGAGACGACACAACGGATCGACTCTCCAAGGCGGTCCTCTTTGCCAACCGTGTTCATAACCTCTCTTAGCAGATCTTGATCGGTAATGTTCTCTGCCTGACGGCGATCACCTGTGCGTTCGATAATCTCCCGCCGGAAACGTTCAATCTCGTCTGCTGCCATAGTGCGGAAGTTCTTATCCAATGCATCGCCAGATTCAATCTGCTCGCTGTCGATCAACAGCGTTCGCGGTCGCGGGATGGAGTTGCCGTACTCATCGAAGTTACGGAACAACTCAAACTTGCCAGGGATCACCTTTTCAGAGCCATCTTCGTTCTCACGGGGGAATCCCGAGATGTAGTCGTACACCAGCTTGCTCGTCGATGTGTTGTTGCAGACCACAATGAAACACGGTGGCATACGGATGCCCGCCTCTTGCCAGAGATTGAAGGTCTTCGCGTAATGTCCGTAGAGGGCTTCGAGAGCCGTCTGTAGCTCGACCGGGAGGCTTAATGGATCCAGGTTCTTTGCCTTCCCGCGACCCTTCTTCGGCATCTTGCTCCGAATGTGCACCCAGAGGTCCCGCAGTCTGGGCATCTCTTCACCTGGGATATTGTCAACAATGGGAACTCGCGGGAGCTTGACTACCCCGCTCTCGATGGCGTCCATCAGCGAAAAGTCACTCACCGTCCACGGGAACAGTGTGCCCTCGGCATAACCGGATCCGCTGAGGAAGAAGGGCGTGGCAGAGAGATCGATTACGCGTGAGATACCGAGTTTCCTCGCTACAATCTCCAAACCCGTAAGCCACACACGCGCGGCTTTCCTGTTATTCTCGGCTTCCTTGCGATCGTCACCCTTGAGAGTTTCTTTATCACCCCCGTCAGTCTTGCCGCGATAACAGTGGTGAGCTTCATCGTTCAACACAAGGATGTTCTTCATCCCCATGAGGGCGGGAATGAGGCGCTGGAGCATTTGCCCTTCGTTTTCCAATATATTTGGCGCCTTGCCTCGGCGCCCTTTCAGTAAGTCCCGTCCTCCCTTGGATAGCTCCATCCGCTCGCGAAGCATAAAGCCGTGGTAGTTGGTGATGATGATCTTTGCCCGGTTGAGGTCATCGAGCATGTCACGTGGAACGAGCTCACGGCTGGCATAATAGCTATCAGGATCATTTGGCAGTAGCACTCGTAGGCGATCGCGAATCGTAATGCCAGGCGTGACCACCAGGAATCCGCGAGTGAATCTTTTGCTGGCAGGCCGCCGCACGGCGTTGATCGTCTGCCACGCAATGATCATCGCCATCACCGTTGTCTTGCCGGCTCCGGTTGCCATCTTCAGAGCAACGCGCAGAAGGCCCGGATTAGCTTCTGCACTGGCAGCTTCTATGTATTTGAGGAGCGTTTTCTCTTTCGTTCCCAGGTGCGGAGCGACTTCAGTCAACCAGATGATGGTTTCCATAGCCTCGATCTGACAGAAGAATGGGCGGATATCGTTGAAGTGATGGTGACGCCAATGCTGCAGTAGGTGGGCCGTCTCTGGTGTAACGCGCCAGTCGTTGGGATCGGGAATCGATCTCCATTGGCTGACATGGTCACGAACACGATTGATAATCGAGGTTGTGTCATATTGTTGTTCTTGCGTTGAGAGGCCCTTGCCTTCATCGAAGACGAGTTGCTGGCCACCAGAGTCCTTGTGCTTTTGCGGTTTCGGGATTGGCCTGACAAACGACGCGTGCCGCCGCTTCTCGATGACCTTCTGTGTTGGCTGCCCCTCAGTATCAAGCTCCCAGTGAAGTCTTGGTTCCTTGTATGGAGAATTGAGGACAGGATGTTCAAAGAACCGGTTATCCATGTTCACTTCTTCTGTTCATCACTGTTGTTCGTGCTTCTCGAATAGTAACTGTCACTTCCACATACTGACACTCCTATTCACACACAAAACCATACACACACGAATCTGTTCAGTCAAGTTCACCAGGTTTCCTGCTCGTGCTTCAATCTGAGCCTACGCTGCAGAGTGCCATGCTTTGCATAGGCGGCCTGCTTACTCACCGTATTTCGTTGTCGTCTCCTAATTGCTCATTCATTGTACAGCGTTCTCGTGCTCGATGTGAAGGCTGATTCATTTGTTCTTTATGCGGAATCAAGAAACATACCCCATTTGACCAGCGAACCGCGCTTGGAACCTAGTTCATCATCCGCCTTATCGGATCATCTATACTAGACTGCTCGTATGCCCATGATTGCTCAAGTCGTGGTCCGGTGACTCGCACATCACTCAATGGATGATCTATCTCCGCACACGGGTCCATTGACTCGAAGATCGCTCCTAGCTGAAGAGGTGGACGATTGCAGAGGCCTTCTGAGACAAGATCCCGAGGTGATACATTGACTTCAAGGGGGACAGGCAACTTTTTCTCTCGAGAGTAGCAAGCAAGAAAGTAGCCTGTCCCCTTTTTCTGCTGGGCGGAAGGGAAGGAAATGAGGTATGAGTCCCTCGATTCCTCAGGGTCCCTTCTTCGGGGAGGAGGTCGTACGCCCCTGTCTCGTCGAGAAAAAATGTGATCGTTTCGCCCGGAGCAACAGCTGGCTGGCTGAATGGAAATCCACAACCAGCTAAGAAAACCAGCGCCAAAAGAAGAAAAATCCGCAGTTTTATAAGCCCAGGCTAGGCTATATCCTCCTTTAAGTCAACTCGTTGCGACAAGTACTATTCTTCAGATCTTTGCAGCCTTTCCTCGAAGCATGAGGTAGGCGACCTCGTTTCCCCGACGGTTCGCCGCGCTTAGGTCGCGGTTCTTCAGGTGGGTCACGATGAAGCCAGCAGCGAAGGCATCGCCTGCTCCGGTTGTATCCAAGGCCTTAATTGAGTCGATTTGACACCGATCTCGCTTATCCCCGCGCCAGGCGAGAGAACCCTCTCGTTCTAAGGTAAGGGCTCCCGTGGTGAACTTCTCGGCGAGCGCAGTGACGACCTCTTCCGGCGTCTCCTTTCCGGAGAGGAGCTTCCCTTCCCTTAAGTTGGGGAAGATGAAGTTGACCTTGGCGATCGCCTCAAGGAAGCTAGCGACCCCGAATGAGTCAATCAGGTTAGCAGGTGGGGGGCTAACAGAGATGCTCATGCCTTGCTCTTGTGCGATTCGCTGGGCTTTCTTTACTGCCGGGAGCTGAGCAGGAGAGAGAAAGCTGTAGCCCGAAAGGTGGAGGTGGTTCGCGCGGTGGAAGAAATCATCGCGGATCCAGGATGGATCAAGGCCGTCGTTTGCTCCTCGTGAGCAAAGCATCGTGCTCTTTTCACCATATTGCAGGGCGACGATCGTTCCGGTTGGAAGCTCAACATGCTTGACTTGCACATCGATCCCCTGTTCTATCAAGGAACGGACAAGGAGCTCCCCTACAAGGTCGTTGCCAACACAGCCGATGAAGATGACATTTGCCCCTTCGCAAGCGGCGGCGCGGGCGAAATTCCCGGCTGAGCCACCAGGGATGGACTCAACGCCCGTTCTCACCTCGCTGCCGTGAGGTAGATCATCAGGCAGCCTTGCAAGCACATCAAGGTTAAGGTCACCGAGGACAACGATACGGCTCATTTTCCTTTTCGCAACCCAGCGTCGTCTCGGAGAGTGCACAGAC
>Ga0315545_1002812_pt1 | contig 15368 bp, 11 predicted proteins | sample SalMarSW160210MG_FD_203096 | JGI IMG/M metagenome (GOLD analysis project Ga0315545, IMG submission 203096) | Salt marsh sediment microbial communities from the Plum Island Ecosystem LTER, Massachusetts, United States - Salt Marsh Sediment SW1602-10 ... | reverse complement strand
TTATTCTATCGGAGGCTTGCTATCATGCAAGTTCTTTATATATCTTGAGAAAGATCATATGCTTATACTCTCACAACATTATACTAGAGCACGGGTTTCTACCTTATTTTGATATTGGTGACTGTGGTCTTGACATAAAGAAGAACTTTAGTCACATAAGAAGCACCTGTTCTATTCCTGTTATTGACTACAACCAGCGAAATGAAAAGATTGATATTAAAAGTTTAAGAAAAAGAGGCTACGATAAGAAAGGAACTCCCTTTGCTCCTTGTGGAGTATTATGTAAGCCCAACGGATATGATAAGGAGAAAGAAAGAGTATCCTTTGTTTGTCGAAAAGAGTGTTTAACCTCACCTCTGGCTGTTCCCAATCCCATCGAGGCCTGTAAGTATCTTGGCACCGAATGCGGCTACTCTACTCATATGTCGATTAAGGCTCATCCTCGCCTCATCTCAGAGATTCCCAGGTGCTCAGATCGCTGGAAAAAGATTCGCAATCTTCGCTCGGCCTCTGAGCGGTCCAATGGAACTTGTAAGTCATCTGATCTAGACATTTTAGAATCTCCCCGCATTTATGGACTAGCTATGGCTTCTATTGAAGCAAGCATGGCCTGTATAACTACCCTTTTGAAGCGAGTGATGCGTTTTGTTATGGGAATTACCCTTAACCTCATGAGGTATCTCAAGACCTGGGATAGAACCTACAAGAAAAAGCTGCAAACCCCTAAGATATCAGCTTTTCTCCTTTCGGTGATCCAAAGAAAAAGATCTCCTCCCTAATACCAATTCCTTCAGATAGTTCGGTAAGTCTAGTCTCTTTCTTCTCTCTCTATGAAGGGGTCTTTTTTGTTTTGTCAAAGAGCTGCTGAGATAAGCAGGATTCTTCAGATACTCGTCCTTTTTTGCCCAACTTCTACTTTTTTCTCCCAGCTTACCTGTTATCTACAGATTCCTTATCCATTTTTCAAGTGGAAAAAGGGAGTTCTTAAACCACCTCAATATCTTCCTTACTTCTTCCATTCGTCCTCGGGGAGGGATAATAATTTTTTCTTAGCCTTCCCTCGAATTGGAGGACCAATCTTGCCATAGCGGCCCCGGCTAGAACCACCACATCAATTTGTGTTGCAGCTTCCCGATATGTTCCATAACCATACTATCACGTTTCTTTACCTCACCGGCTATGAGTGTCTGGAAGGCACCTTTACACAGCTAACTTTTTAGACTTACTTTCTTTCCTACTTCTTTTGTTTTCCTCTCGATTAGCGCAGAGGTGTAATCCAGAGTAGTTGGTACTGTGGCTATCATTCCGATATTCTTCTCCTTATTAACCGCTAATTTAGCCATCGGTTCATCTATCCTTACAATAGGAATGTTCACCAGAGATCGGGAAATACCCACTGTTTCCGAGACCGTAGAACAAGCATTGACGGCGGTTTGGGCCTGCGCTTCCTCAGCCGCCAAGAAGTAACTACACATCCTTGTTAGTACCCTGGTGTCAGCTTTTCCTTCCTTCATTACATCGAAAAGTAAGCTATCATCCATGATGTTTTTCTACAGTAAATTCCCTTCCTCTTTTCTTTCTTCGGTGTTTCTTCTTTATTTCTTATTCGATGCCTCTTATTTACACAATAAATGACACCATTGCTCTTCTCTATAAGTTGTCAAGCTCCTGAACTTTGGTCTTCGGAAGTCAATCTTCTCTAAGTCGCTTAAACGACACAAAATAGCTATCAGAACCCTGGTTCCCTAATCTTTGACTGAGCCCTAAGAGGCTAAGAGCACAAGAGGGCAACCAGAGAAATATTTACCTTGTATATGGTATGTAAGGGCGTTCAACATAGTATCGTTCCCCCTTTAAACAATGATAGGCAATCTCCGATAGTCTGCGTGCAAGTGCGACAATGGCAACATTGGGACCTTTACGATACTTGATTCTATCAAAGTAGCCTCGACAGTAAGATGAAGAGCGAAGAGCACTCCAAGATGCCTCGATAGAGATATACTTCAGCCAGCGGTTGCCAGTAGGAACGAGATCACCATGGTAGATTTTTCCGCCACTACCGAAGGTGGCCGGAATAAGACCGCAATAAGAGGCAAACTTGGCCGGGCTGCGAAAACGGTTGATATCATCAATTTCTAGAGCTGCTAGGGCAGATAAAACCTTACCCAATCCGGGAAGAGTATTTAAAACGCCAATGAGGGGGTTATCCTTCAGTTCTTTCTTAATCCAGGCTTCAGTTTTTCTAATGTGCTCATGGAGACTGTCTAAAAGCTCAAGATGATCTGTCAAGAGTTTTTGGTCAATACCAGAGAGATTTAGATCTTGGAGAAATTTTCTCCCGGTTTTCCCAAATAGGTTCTTTACCTTTGGTGTCTCGACATGATTTCGGTCTATTAGTTGGTGGATCCTGTTCTTTGCCATAGTTTGGAGCCTGACTAGCCAGAGCCTATGGCGCAGAAGGTTTTTCTGTTCCCTGATCTCCCTTGGTGGAACATGGACCGGTGGAATTAAGTCAGCTCGCAGAAGATGAGCAAGTGTTGAGGCATCTATGAAATCCAGCTTGATCTTGGCATCAGCAATAGCCCTTGTTTTCAACGGATGAGCTACCGTGACCTCGATATCCAGCTTCTCTAGTAAATCATACATCATTCCCCAATTGCGTCCGGCCTATATTACCGCTTTGCACGGTTCCTTCAAAGTTCTCTTGAGTGACTCAAAGGATGCCTTCTCATCAACCATAGAGGAGTTAATTCGAATTTTACCTTTCTCGTCCATTACTGCCACCTGGGAGTATCTTTTATGATGGTCTATCCCAAGATAGTACATGGTGCACCTCCTGAAGAAAGATTTCTAATGGAGTTTACCAATTCCTCAGGAGTTGCACAACTTATATCATACTATCTTTAAAGTGGAGATCCAATCTTTTCATTGAGCCTGCAGAAAAGATACAAAATCATAGGAAACATACTAGTTATCAAAGAACTTATTTTCGCTTAATTTTTTGCCAAAGTCTTGTATAAGTTCACTTCTACCTGAATGTCAAAGTGCGTTTGCGCTGGGCCACAGAAAGTTTCTCTTCAACACATAATTAATTCTCTTTCTATCCAGCCAGAAAGGGAGTTCTCGAACCGCCTCATTTTGGCTTAATCTTCTGCCAAAGTCTTGACTTGAATCTGTAAATTTTAGAGTCGCTTGAAGAGGGTTTTCATATATTTTATGGCCTCTCTCGAAGCGTACTCGGGATTATGCGCTTGGGTATATATTTCAACAGCCAAGAAACCAGAGTATCCGACTTCCACCAAAGTTTGTATAACGGCTTTGAAGTCGATATCACCGGTTCCTGGAATAAGATGAAAGTGATTTCTGCCCTTTATATCTTCTATATGGACGTGCATCATCCGTTTACTCACTTTCCTTATCGCTTCCGAAGGATCGATACCTAGAAAACACATGTGTCCAACGTCAAGGTTCACTCCAAGCCACGGGGAATTTATCGCGTTGATTACCTGCATTGTTTCCTCAGGAGTTGCACAGAAGCCTCGTGATGCCGTCTCGACCAATAAATAGACTTTCCTCTGCTTTGCATATTCCGCACATTCAGATAGCCCCTCAACAACGTAATTCCAACCTTCGTCTGGGTCACATACAACGGGACCGGCGAAGGTGACTACTTTATCTGTACCCAAATCTACCGCTAAATCGATGGTTTGGTTAGTATATTCGATTCTCGCTTGCCTTAATTCTAGAGATCGAGCACCAAAATTTGGTTCTGGTTCAGATGGCCACCTGTAGGTTCTTGCATCCATCATTAGATACTGTCGAGATAAAAAATGACAAGCGTCCAATGCAGAAACGTGCAAATTGTTTTTTTCCAATAAATTTTTCACTTTCATTCTTAGGTTTTTATCGAAATCTGGAGGATACAGATGTGGCCTTTCTGCCAGTACTTGTATCCCATCATAACCAAGTCGAGAAATACTTTCGATCGTGTCCTCGAGTCCCCATCTCCCATATGTATTTCCTGTACAAGATAACTTGAAATCAACCATTGTAATACTCCTTTCGTTGACATTGTTCATTTTTCTGTGGAAAGCCACCCAAAGAGAAATTATTTCTTCAACACTTCTCTGTTTGGAAAGCTTTCTTTTATTTCCCACCTAATGGCCATGTTTACTCCCTCACTTCTGTCTCGGCTTATTTTTTAGGTTGTCCCTTGCCAAAGATCTAACTTCATTACTAATTGTTAGCAGAATTTGAGCTAGCGCACTTAACAGAGTCCCTTACTATCTTTAGATACTTGATGCTCTTTTTTGGAAGGAAGCTTAACACGACTTATCTCAAGGAGCAAAGCCTATATATCCTGCCAAAAATATGAGCAACACCGGATTTTAACTCAATGTTCCCAAGTTTTTCATGGTAAACTCACGCCAGAATAAAATAGTTCCGATCCTTACCCTTTAAGTGCGCCCAATGTCAGTCCCCTTATCAGGTACTTACCACAAACTGCCATAAAACCAAACATGGGAACTGTTGTTAGTAAGCCTATAGCACAAAGCATTTCCCATTCCAGACTATTCTCAACTACGTACCAAGATGCCACTGCCACGGGTGCAGTTCTGGCATTAAAAGAGGTAAGCACAAGAGCAAATAGAAACTCATTCCAGCTTAGCACGAAAATTACTATTCCTACAGCAGCCAACCCTGGTGCGGATAGAGGCACCACAATTCTGATAAACATGGCCATTGTTGAGCATCCATCCAGCAGAGCAGATTCTTGTATCGCCTTTGGGATCTTAACAAAAAAAGATCTCATTAGCCACACTACAAGTGGGATTTGGAAACCTGTATACACAACAATTAATCCTAATCTAGTATCCAATAGATTTAGATATTTCAGCATAAAATAGATGGGGATAAGAGTTGCTATTGGTGGATACATCCTAGTAAGTAGAACCAAGAAAAAGAGAGTCTTCTTTAAGGCAAACTTGAAATGAGTGAAGGCAAATGCTCCAAGAGATCCGATGATTAGTGCTAGGATAGTTGCTGCACTCGCAACAACCGCACTATTTAAAAAAACTATATATTCCTTTTTGTCGGCAAGTATCCTCTTGTAAAAGTCAAAGGTTGACTGAAAAAAAAACTTTGGAGGAATGACAAATAATATTTTTTGGGGTTTAACAGAAACAAGAAATAGATAATATATTGGAAACATAGCTAGCAACAAACAAAAACCAATGACCCCGAGTATTATTATTTTCTGATAATGCACTTTCATAAGTTTATCCTTTCAACTTCCTAAAAACTCGAGTTTATCAAAGGATCTCAGTTTTGCGAACATCGATTGAAGGGGGAAGGTAAACTATAGTTCTATTTCTTTGAGATATGCAGAATACATCAAAGAAATTACCACTAGCAATACAACGACCATGCTAGCTGCACGCCCCATACGAAAAGAGAGAAAAGCTGCCTTATAAAGGTGAATACTGACAACTTCCGTAGCAGTCCCGGGTCCTCCCCGAGTAAGTATATATACCAGGTCAAACACTTTAAAGGCATCCATAGACCTAAGAACCACAACTACCAGAATCACTCCCACCAACAGGGGCAAGGTTATATGTCTGAATATTTTGAAAACACCTGCTCCATCAATCTTTGCTGCCTCCCTAAGTTGTAAAGGTATAACCTGTAAACCTGACAGTAAAATCAGAAACATAAACGGCGTCCACTCCCAAACATCGGCGATAATGATAGACAACAAAGCTGTAGATACAACATTTATCCACTGCGGTTGTGGTATTCCAAGAAGTCCCAGGAAATAATTAAGGGGCCCTATGGAGGGCTTGTACAGAATATGCCATATTGTACCAACAACTGCTGGAGCTAATATCATCGGAATCAGCATAATGCCTACCAGGACGCCCTTTAACCTTATTGGTCTATCAAAAAGTACAGCTAACGCTAAACCTAAAAGTAGCTCAATGCCCACTGCTATCCCTGTAAACATAAAGGTAAGTTTTAGGGATTGAAGAAAAGAGAGGTTCTGCATGAGCAGTCTGTATTGTTCAAAACCTACAAAAACTGGTTTCTGTTGTCGTAGATAATTAAATGATGTAAAACTTAAATAAACTGTATAGATCAAGGGAACTATTCGCAAAATGAGCACATAAACGATGCAGGGTACTAAAAAGACAAACGCATTTAGCTTTTTTTGTGTCACATCCATCCCTCCTCCTTGCCCCTAAGCCTACTTTACCCTCCGCCGAAATAAATCCTACTCTCGGCGGAGGGTAAAGTTAGGCTTACTTAATGTACCCGTATTCCCGGAATAGTTGCACCGTTTCCTCTTGTGCCTTGTCGCACGCTTCTTCAGGTGATATCTTTCCAAGCATAACTTGCTGTATGTATCCTGTAATAATGTCTATCATACTTGGGTAGGCTGCCAGTAGTGGATGGTTACTTATACATGGTCGGGATAAATTTTTGAGCTTTACTTCAGCTTCCGGGTGAAATGCTCTAATTTCGGGGCTTAGCAGAACCGACTTCTTCGGAGGGAGATACTGCTTATACTGCAAGGCCAACTCTTTCTGCACTGTGCTATCAAAGAACTTTTCCAAAAGTTTATATGCTGCCTCTTTGTGCTCAGAAAGTGCATATATTCCAAATCCATTCAAGCAGTTATGGGCGCGACCGAAAGGGGGTTGTTTCAAAGCCCACTTGTCTGCAGTTTGTGACTTATCGGGATCCATGTGAATATATGCAAACATGTCGTCAAACTCAATTGCCATAGCAGCATGACCCGCTGCTGCTAGTGCAGAGGATTCACCACTGGACATGTTTATATGCTCCGGAGGTAGAAATGGCACTAAGCTTGTATAAAATTTAACCGCTCCAATGAAGTCCGGAGTGTTGAGGGTTGGCATCATTGTTGCTGGATCATACGAAGTTGCATTCCAGCCATCTAGATAGGTCACAAAATCATGCCACATAAAAAAGCCTAGTTTGTTAGAGTGTGTAGTTCCGTAAAAATCAGCACCTAGGACTTCCCCCATAAGCGTTTGTCCTGTTTTTCGAGTAAAGAACTCAGCCACATCATAAAAACGGCGATAGGTTTCCGGAGGCTGTAGCTCATATCCGTATCTTTCTCTAAATGCTTTTCTCTCGATAGGGGACTCAAATAGGTCTTTCCTATAGCCAAGGAGCGCCGTCCCAGTACAGTTCGGAAGCATATACAATTTACCCTCGTATGAAGCTTGTTCAAGTGCGGACTCCAAAAAGTCATCTAATCCCAACGTCTCAGGATCACCTATATCCTGAATAAGAGGATCTAGAGGGGTCAAAGCTCCTATTTCAATATACTGACCCATAGACATTCGCAGTGTTACTAATATATCCCATGTCGTACTCCCAGACTTTAAGTCCAGTATGACCTTCTTAAGAGCATCGTCCCACTCAATCCAAGTTACGTCAAATTTCATCCCCATTTCCTCTGCCAATTTCTCACAAGTCTCTGCCATTGGTATAGCCCAGTTGTGGCGGGGGCCTAGCATTCTTATCGTGATTCCCGCATATTTTGTTTTCTCACAAAGTCCTTGTCCGGCAAATACTCCGCCTACTAGCACGGCTATTAGACACACTAGCACAACTTTGCTCATCTTCTTCATTACTTTTCTCCTCTTTCACGAAAATTAATCTCTTTGACAGACATTGTTCATTTTTCTGTGGAAAGCTCGCATAAAGAGAAATTATTTCTTCAACACTTCTCTATTTGGAAAGCTTTCTTTTTATTTCCCAAGCTAATGGCCTACTTACTTTTCACCTCCCCTGGCCCTATTTTTAGCTCTTTTCTTGTCAAGGGGCGCTTTCTAAGCAAATCGCCTCTCTTTTCTTAAATCCCTCACATTCTCCTCAGCGCTCTTTGAAGGTGTTCAAATTGAAGGCTTCGCTATGAGATTCCAAGTGTTTCCTCTAAACCAGCCAATGCCCTTCCTTTCCGGATGTATATAGAAGTTCTATGAACTCCAATTTCCCTGGCTGCCAGCTGTATCTTCTCCCCTGATACTACCTTTGGTACAGCTTTAATTTTCTTCCCAACAGGAGTAGATTTAAGACTCACACTTTACACCTCTCTAATTTATTTTCATTTGCACTATATTCATAATAGGAGGGTAATTGCCAAGGAAAAAGTGTATAATAATCATGGGAAAAAACCGGACAACCTCAACGAAGTTTGAAGCATTTCTTCTATTTTATCGCTTTTGTATATAGAGCACAATTTGTGCCAAATGGGCGGGGAATAGTCAGAGCAGTGAAGGGGAGGATACTGAGGAATTATGGCCGAGAATTAAACCTTTAAAATTGTAAAAATTTGTTCAGAAAATAAACCATTTGTTCATTTATCAAACAACTTACGCCTCTACATCCTTTAACTTCTTCCACAGGGTTGTCCTGCTTATGCCCAGCTCTCTGGCAATTTCTGACATGCTTTTGCCAAATTTTCTCCTCACCATGGCATAGCGGCGTAATATATCTTCCTCAATTTCCCGAAGTGTGCCATTCGACAATCTGATAATTTCATTATCCTCTATTAACTTATGCTTCTCTCCCAATTCAGACTTGGTTGTCTCCCTTAACTTATTGTTGCTATAAGTCAATCCATCAGAGATGAAAAATAGCCTTTGAGCAAAATTTATCAACTCTCTTACATTCCCTAGCCAACTATAGTCTAATAAAATATAGCTTAGCTCAGATGTTATCCTCTCAAAATTTATTCTATGTAGGTTATCCCCACATAGGCTTGGAATGGTCTCCTCGAAGATGGGAATTATATCCTCTTTTCTATCCCTTAGGGGTGGAATATTCAAATGAAGGACATTAACCCTGTAATACAGGTCCTTTCGAAACTTTTCCTCCCCAACGAGTTTTTCTAAATCCTTATTGGTGACGGCAATTATCCTAACCTCTATAGGGATGAATTTAGTCCCGCCAATACGCCTTATTCTTTTCTCCTCTACAACTCTAAGAAGGCGATTTTGCAGGGAAAGTGGCATTTCCGCTATTTCATCCAGAACGATGGTTCCTTTATGGGCCAATTCGAACAGTCCAGGGTTTCCTCCTCTTTTAGCTCCGGTAAAAGCTCCTTCTTCATACCCAAAAAGCTCGCTCTCCAAAAGGGACTCGGGGAAAGCGGCGCAATTGACGGCAACGAAGGGATTATCCCTAAAGGGACTGTAGTTATGGATACCTTGAGCAAATATATCCTTACCTGTACCCGTTTCACCTGTTATCAAAATCGTTAAATTCGTCCTCGCATATTTCTGAGCCCTCATTACCAGGTCTTGCATAATCTTGCTTTTCTGGGTGATACAGGTGAAATTTGCCTCGGCGATCAGGCCATTTTTATAAAGGCTTTTTCTAACCTTAATTTCGGTATCCTGAAGAGTTTTTAAGGGAGTTATATTGACGACCGCCCCTAAGACTTCTCCTCCAACCTTTATGGGAAATCTGTTTATGACGAGTTCTCTACTCTTGTTTTTCCACACATAACCAGTATGTTTCTCCCCTGTTTTCCAAACATCTTCCACATCTAAACCCCTCAGGACAAAATTCAACTGTTTTCCCTGAACTAGATTTTCTTTAATCCTTAATAGATTTTCTGCCTGTTTATTGAGCACAGCAATTTTCTTATTCTCATCGATAACTATTATTCCCTCGTGGATGGAATCTAAAATGGTCTTATACCTCTCAGTTTTTCTTGCTTCCCTTTCAACCGCTTCTATGGTATTTTCGGCCTCTTTCAACGCCCCTATCACCGCTTCCTCTCCAGATTCTATCAACATAGTATTTATTTTGAAAGATCTTGCCTTTTTGACAACTATATGATCGCCAACGATATTAATGATACCAAGAGCCCTGACCTTTTGTAAACAAGCATTGACCTGGTTTTCATTCTTAATCTCAAAATACTGGATATGCAGATTTAAGGATTTAGCTATTTTTCTTCCTCCAGCAATTACATTGGAAAAACCAATGATGGCCGTTCTATCTTTTAAACTCTTGACTTTAGCTAAGACCTTCAATAAATCGTATCCGGTTACCTTTATCTCGATTACTGGTACATAAACATAGGGAGAGGACTTTATCAAGAGGGCAGTTCCTCCTCTGCTTACTATAGCCTTAGCTCCTTCTCTTTGTAAATTTTCGGCCTTCTTAACCCCTTCCCCTAGGTCGCCTTCTTCTACTTTAATGGGATAGTGTCTTTGCAATTCAATTCCCAAACGAACAAGCGCAGGATAAGGGGCAATTAAGCCAATTTTCATCCTTATCACCTCCAGGTATAATCAAGTTAATGGGTCTGTCTTTCCAAAGTAGTGATTTTCTTCTCCTCTCTTGCTTTTTGACCCTTTGTTGCTGCTCTGAAAACTAGGCTGGTTTACCTGATCCAAAAGCTCTTTCTCATCATCTCAAAGCGAGGATGGCTTGCACGTACTAAAGGAGCCTTCGGGTTACCTTTCCCGGAAGACCGCCGACCTGCCTTGAAGTCCTCCAGAAGGACATGACACCATTGATAGTGCTTTAGAAGATCGATTCCTCATACGAAGCCACGGGCCTTCTACCTTGAGGATCAAATAATATGAGACGACAAAATGCTCTCTATTTAGGCATCGAAATTGACAAATCTTCCCTGTCTAGGGTAGTTCACCTCGGACTCAACCCGCCTAGCATCACCATCTGGTGCTTTTTGACAATTCGTGGGTGGGTTATACGGCGGCAGATTGTGATGAGGTTAGGAAACCCTTATACAGAATATACTTTCCTTAATGCATAGACTAAATCCGTGTTTTCGAGGATCAAAAGACGCTCCCTGCAGCATACCACGGTCTTCTAAAATGTCAAATTCGCGCTCTGCCATATATAATGTAACCGAAGGGTAACTGGCTCTGCCATATGAAAGAGAGCTCTGGGTATGTTATAATATAGATGACAGAGTAATATAGCCCCGAGAATGTTCAGATCTTTGCACTAACACCTCTGGTTTGATAAAATGGCTTTGGGGTGAGATAAGGCCAGAGCTCTGTGCCATCCTGTAAAGGATAAGGCTTTTTTTCGTCTGCCCTCTCATCCCGAAGTTCCTTTGAGTAACGGTAATAGAACGATGCGACGAACGCTTTATACCCGGCAACGACTCGAAGGAAAAAAATATCATATTCAGGAGGTATTAGATGAAGATACCAACAGATATCATGGCAGTAGGAATAGATCCTGCTAAAGAAGTTCATCAGGGAGTAGCTCTAGCCTATCCAGAGGTAGAACTTCTCAACTCTCAGTTTGAAAATAGCTATGAGACTATCTCCTCTTTTGATGAGAAAATAATGAAGCTAGCTCACAAGAACAATTTAAAAGTTATCTACGGTCTTGAGGACTCAGGTGCCTACGGTAAAACTATTAAAGAGGTTCTCACCTCTCGATTTAGGGAGACAAGAGAGGTGAACCCTTTGAAAACCAATCGCCAGAAGGACTTCTATGGTGGCGACAAATCCGATGAGATAGACGCCAGATGTATTGCTCAAATTCTTCTGCGCTCCTATGAGAGCCTGCCCAAAATAGAGGAAGATAACGATATTTATGCCTCGATCAGAGAGGCAGAAAGATTCAGGGAAATTTTGGTCAAAATGAAGACGCAAAACGTAAATCGACTTCATTTTTACCTCACTAAAACCTGGGGTGGAGCCTACAAGAATTTCTTCTCAAGTTTGCAGAATAAAATAGCCTTAGAGTTCTTTAGGACCTATCCTGTTCCCCAAGTTCTTAAAGAGACAAAGGCAAAAGAACTCGCCAGATTTATGTATGAGGCTAGTTCTCATCGTCTGGGTAGAGGAAATCCTAGAAAGGTATCTATAGAGAAAGCAAAACTTATCCTCTCATCAATCAAAGGCATCAAAGATCTCCCGCTAACTTTAGAAAGAGAAATGAAAAAAGAGATAATAAAAGAACTCGTAGCCAACATTTCTCAGGTTAAAGCTAGTATTAAAGCTATAGGAAGAAAACTAAATAAAGATCTTCTTCCCGAGACCCATCAAAGTCTCACTTCCTTAAAGTCTACAGATACAGTGACTGCCTCGGTCCTCTTAGGAGAAACCCTAAATCCAGATAGATTTAGCACTCGTGATAAGTTTGCCAGATACAATGGCTCTGCTCCCCAAGAGAGAAGCTCCGGAGGAAGAGCTAAACATCGAGCCCGAAAAGGATGTAACCGTCGTCTTAAAAGAACTCTAAGACAAATTTCTGTTACTGCTATTGTCAGAGAACCTCTGAGCAGAGCCTACTACCAAAGGTGTCTATCTCGAGGCCTTTCCAAATCTCAAGCTCTCAAAAGAGTAGATAGAAAAATCTCAGACATTGTCTGGAAAATGATGAAAACCAAAGAGCCTTATGATAGAGAGCTAGCTATCAAAAATATTATCAAAAGAAGTCAAAGAACTAAAAATTTAGGGAGGGCAAGATGGCAATCTCGTAATTTGAGGATTAGGAAACCCTCAGACGAGATAGAAAGCCTTGTCTTACCCCCTCTAAATATCCTAGCAGAATTAGAAGAAATTGAAAAGAAATATCAGAGTATTATGAGTGTTAGTGAGAGGGTCTTGACATAGAACGACGAAAAAGTCATAGCTAGTTTAACAAATTAATGGAATTTTCCTCTGCTCTTTCTCAATTTTCTCTCCTTGAATTTGACAAAAATCCTCATCTGGTGTATATTTGAGACAATTTCATGTCAAAATTCTACAAGGAGAGAACCTAGATGTTAGGAAAAACTGACCCTCAAGCTAGCTTCTTCGACTCCTATGTTGAAGAGTACTTTCTGCCGAAAGAACATGAACTTCTCAAGATCAAGGAGAAGGTTGACTTTTCCTTTATTGAGGAGAAAGTGAGGGACCTTTATTCAAAAGACATGGGAAGGCCTTCTCACCCTCCAAAAGTTATGTTCAAGATTCTTTTCTTGGAGTTCTACTATAACCTCTCGGATGTAGAGGTGGCACGTCAGCTCAAGTTTAATGTTCTCTTTCGATACTTCGCCGGACTAAAAGCAGAGGATCCCATTCCCGATGATACCTCTCTGGTTGTCTTCAGAAGAAGATTAGGAGAAGAAAGGTTCGAGAGATTATTCGACAGGTTCACTACCCAATGCAAGGATAGAGGTCTCCTTCAAGAAACGCTCAAAACCATTGATGCTACTCATATCGTCGCCGATGTTGCTATCCCCGATACGGTTAATCTCTTAAGAGAAGGAAGAAAAAGGATACTTCGGGCGATCGAGAAAGAGAAAAAGGAAGTGGCTGAGCCGTTAAAGAAATATCTTCCGCAAGAAGCTCCTCGAAGGTCAACCAAAGAGGACCTAATACGAGAAGTTAGCTTATCAAAAGATTTCATCAAAGAGGTTAAAGGAAAACATTCGTCCCCAATTGAGAAAATTGTTAGCCTCCTCGAAAAAGCAGTTGAGCCGGAGAAGAAAAGAAAGCTGGTGAGCTTTGTCGATCCTGACGCTAGATTCGGAATGAAGTTTGCCGGATACAAAGCGCACATCGCAAAGGATGAGTCCGAGATCGTCACCAGTGCTGAGACTCTCCCTGGAGATGAAAACGAAGGAGAAGAGGGTAACTTAGAAAGCCTCCTCCAGAAGGAAGACGAAAAGGGGCTAGCCGCAGAGGCGGTCTCATGTGATGCTCTCTATGATTCCTTAGCGAACCGGCTTAACATAGAGAAAAGAGAAATGAAGCACTATATTCCAGAAAAGAGAAAGAAGAAAAAGCTCGATGACTTCATCTACAGCGAGAACGAGGACAAATTCATCTGCCAGAAAGGATACTCTTCTATTGGAAAGACGTATTACAAAGATGCCTATGTCTACTATTTTTCTGCTGGTTTGTGTAAATCCTGTGATAGAACCAAAGGGTGTCCTTGCGGCAAGAATAAGCCAACGTTATATGTGAGCCAGAGTCATCTCCTTTATATCAAGGCTGATCCAGAGGAAAAGAAAAAAGCCTTAAGGAAGCGAAGGAGAATAGAGGCGAAGTTTGGAGAGGCCAAAAAGCATCACGCGATGGTAAGAGCACGGTACCGAGGTCAATGGAGAGTAGCCATCCAGGTATTCATGACCTTCATTGTGATGAACTTAAAGAGAATGGTGAAACTACTCGAGATAAGGGAAAGTACTATGAGGTTAGCTCTCCCTTCGGGATAAAATGAGTGTAGAGTAGGCGAGTGGGTTACCCCACCAACCCCTCATCGAACTGACCATGCCGATTTACAGCAGCCAGCTCTCCTTAGGCGTTGCCCCCTTACAAGGAGTAAGTCTGGTCGTTTTGCATAAAGTAAATCCTTGAGAAAGAGCATCCCCATAGCCCTGAGTTTTGAGTAAGGATATTTGCGATGTCCATAGCCACCTTGACACTTCAGTTTAAAGACAGTGACTCGGTTTCTTAACCAGAAATCTAGTTGGTCAAATATCCTTTGGCAATTACCCCTTAAGAAGTAGTTGCCCCAGCCTCGGACTACCGGATTAAGTTCACTAATTATTTGAGACATTGCTTTGGGTTGATGCCGACGGGTTAGATATCTTACTCTATCCTTAAAAGCCTTGATTGCTCGCTCCCGAGGGATTTTATAATCTGAATACCCGCACCCAAATAGAAAACCCAAGAACTCAAAAGTCTGAGTCTTATGGGTAATCTTTGTCTTCTGGGTATTGAGTTTAAGGTTCAATTCTCCCTCAAGAATTTCCCTTGTCCGCCTTAAGGCCTTTTCTGCTTCAGTCCTACTTCGACACAGAATGATTATGTCGTCAGCAAATCTAACCGCCTTGTATCCTCCTTGAGTCATCCTCTCATCATAGGGGTGAAGGTAGATATTGGCTAAAAGTGGTGAAATTACCCCACCCTGAGGTGTCCCGGTAACTCGGTATTCTACCTTCATATCTTCTTCCATTACCCCACATCTCAAGAAGGATTGAATGAGTCTTAAAACCCTTCCATCAGCAATCTCTTCAGCTACCAGGTTCATCAGCTTCTTTTGATCAACTGTGTCAAAGAATTTCTCAATGTCCACCTCTACCACCCATTGATAGCCCCCCTTTAAGTATTCCTCAACTCTCGCTATAGCCTGGTGAGGGCTTCGTCCAGGTCTGAACCCATAACTACAGTCACAGAACTTAGGCTCAAATATTCTCTGTAGCCGATTCAATAGAGCTTGCTGAACTACCCTATCCCTGACTGACGGAATACCCAAAGGTCTTTTATCTTTATTGGGCTTGGGAATCCAAACCCTTCTTACAGGCTGAGGAAGATATCTATCTTCCTTTAGGAGACGGTGGATCT
>Ga0315545_1002810_pt1 | contig 15372 bp, 13 predicted proteins | sample SalMarSW160210MG_FD_203096 | JGI IMG/M metagenome (GOLD analysis project Ga0315545, IMG submission 203096) | Salt marsh sediment microbial communities from the Plum Island Ecosystem LTER, Massachusetts, United States - Salt Marsh Sediment SW1602-10 ... | reverse complement strand
GCTTTTGTACAGGGTTGTAAGCAAGGGCAACTTGCCGCCAGCCCCTGGTCGCTCCTTAACCGTCAGGATAGTTGCGAGCATAGTCCCCAGCAGGACAATAGCCAGTGCCCCCAGACTTATCCATAGCCAGAAGCCTCCCTCACCGGCGGAGTAGCGACCCATAAAGTAGGCTATCAGGCGTACTACGGCGACCCCGCCCAATAATTCCAGTAGAGCCTTCACTCCTGAGGCTAACCCCTTCTTTCCATCAGGCACCAGGTCAGGGATAAAGCCCTGATATGGACCCTGTGCTGTATTACAGGAAATTTGCAGCAGGCAATAAATGAGGAGAATAGTGACATAGCTAGTGCAGAAGCCTATTCCGGGCAGAAAAAGGAGAGCTAATATTATGCCGGCGAGGATATAGGGTCGCCGTCGACCCCAGCTAAAGCCAGAACGGTCACTGATTGCCCCAGCTATCGGCTGGACTGCCATCGCCAGGATTAAGCCAGTGAAGGTAAGATACCCAAGGTAGGTGTTCTTTAGCGATTCAGGAACAAAATCCAGCAGCCGTAGTGGCAGAACAATGCTATGTAAACTACTCCAAAGGGCAGTAAGACCAAAGCCCAAGATAGTAATCTTGATGTAATCAATAGAGTGGAAACCATTAGTGCTGGTATGTGATTCGGTATTGCTTACCACTTTTCTCATCTTGGTAAGGATAGCAGAGGTAGAGCCAATGGACAACAGTAATAGGTTTCAAGTATCAGGAAAATACTTATCAAGGAAGGACATATAATAAATCCCTTACTGAAGACCCAAGGTGGGCGGTGCCTCAGGGGTAGATGGCTAGTGCCTCAAGCCCAGTAGTCTCGGGGAAGCCGAGCATAAGGTTCATATTCTGGACGGCTTGTCCGGCTGCCCCCTTGACCAGGTTGTCAATACAGCTAATAACAATGAGATTTCCTGTCCTGTAGTCAATAGTAGGATGAATGAGACAGAGGTTGTTCCCCCGGGTATACTTGGTGTGGGGAGAGAATTCTACTACCTTGACAAAGGGCTCATCCTTGTAGAAGTCCAGGTAAAGCTGCATCAACTCTTCTCCCCCCTTTTTGCCATCAGCAAACTTGCCCGGAGCTAAGTAGGCGTAGCCGGTGGTTAATATTCCCCTGGTCATAGGTATCAGATGGGGGACAAAGGTTACTGAAGGCGGCTGTTCAGGACGGAGCCGCTTTAGCTCCTGAATAATCTCAGGCAGGTGTCTATGTCCGTCCAGGGCATAGGCAGCGGCATCTTCGTTGGCTTCTGAGTAATGAGTTTGCGCACTTAGGGTTCTACCGGCTCCGGATACGCCGGACTTGCTATCAAAAATAATGTCAGGCTTGATTAGCCCTTCCTTAACTGCCGGGGCTAAAGCCAGAATAGCCCCGGTGGGGTAGCATCCAGGGTTAGCCACCAGTTGGGCAGAGGCAACCTGAGACCGGTATAGCTCGCTTAGTCCATACACCGCTTGCTTAAGTAGTTGCGGAGCAGGGTGAGTGAAACCATACCAGTTCAAGTATTCGGCGGCGTCCTTCAGCCTGAAATCAGCGCTAATATCTACTACCTTTATACCACGGTTGAGCAATGGTATGACCTCCTTGGCACTCTCCCTATGCGGCATAGCTGAGAAGACCAAATCAACTTCCCCCAGCTCGGTTTCAATAGTCAGGTCCAGGCAAGACAGATGAGGGAAAACCTCGCCCAACTTTTGCCCGGCAGTACTCCGCCCGGTAACTGAGGTAAGCTCTATCTGTGGATGCTGGTAGAGTAGCCTTGCCAGCTCAACACCAGCGTAACCAGTAACATTAATAATGCCTACCCTGCTTTTGCTCATTAACCTTTGCCTCCCTCAACGCTGCTTTCCAGAGCCGCTAGCCGCTTCTTGGTGCCGATGACAATTAGTCGGTCCCCGTCTTCAATAGTTTCTTCTCCTGACGGGTTAATCATAAGATTGCCGTCCCTCTTACTTATTGCCAGAACCGTAGTCCCAGTGCTGTGATGAGCTGCCTCTAAAGTTAGACCTACCAGAGAGGAACTGCTACCTACCTCTATATTCTCCATCTGTAACTCCTGCCCAGGACGATGGGCTACAGTGTCAATAAAGTCAACAACTGCTGGACGCAGGGCTAGCATAGCCATGCGCCGACCACCAATGGCATGTGGAGATATAGTGCGGTTAGCGCCAGCCCTTTTCAGCTTAACCTCGCTACCAGAGGAGCAGGAGCGAGCCTCGATAAATAAATCCGAGCGGAGTCCCCGAGCTGATAGGGTTATATAGGTGTTATCACTATCACTACCCACTGCCGCTACCAGACCGCGAGCCTGCTCAATGCCGGCTTCCTTCAGCACTTCATCATTGGTGGCATTACCAAGTAAGCAAAGATAGCCCTTTCCCTTAGCTTGCTCAATAGTAGCTTGATTACTGTCAATAACGATAAACGGGGCACCTTCCTCATTAAAAACATGAGCTATCTCTTGTCCAACTCTACCGTAACCACAAAGAATGAAGTGTCCTTTCAGTTTGGCAATATTAGCTTTCATCCGTCGCCTCCCTAGTGTGGTACCAAAGTGACCTTCTATTATAAAGTCTACGAATGAGCCTATAGTATATAGTGCCCCACCAACACCGCCCACAATTAAGAAGATACTAAAAATCTGTCCACTAGAAGTAAGGGGATGAACCTCAGTATATCCCACAGTGGTTATGGTTATAATAGTCATATAAAGGGCATCGGTAAATGACCAGCCCTCAATAACCATATAACCGATAGCCCCAACTGCTATAATAATAACAAGAGTACATACCCCCCATAATAATCTTCGTGCCGGGTTCATCTAACTACTTGTGGTTAAACTTTTACTCCCTTATCTGATTGTAGCTTAGAGCATTTTATCACAAGCTTGCTATAGATTTACACTAGCCTTTGCCTTCCCTAAGACCGCTAAGGATATGCTGAATCTCAAGGCTGGTTAAGCCAAGCCGGTGCAGAGTGTGGCGGGTTATTTCCAGGCTGGCTTCAAAATCGGGGCGGACCAATTCAGAAACACCAATGCCTTTTAGCAGTTCAGCATCGGCATCACGGTGAACACGAGCTACTATATCAAGCTTGGGATTGATTATCAGGGCATTTCTGGTGGTTAATTCTACAGCCATAAAATCAGGGAAGGTGCAAATAAGAATACGTGCCTTTTTTAGCTGAGCATGGGCGAGTATCTCAGGATTACTGGCATCTCCGTAGATGCAGGGAATCTCCCTGGCGCGTAATGCCGAGATGACCTGGGGGTCAAGGTCAATAACCAGGTAGGAAAATTTTCGACGCTCTAGAACCCTTGCCAGACTGCTTCCAATCCGACCGTGCCCACAAATTACGGCATGTCCCGATAGCTGCCATTGCTGACTTTGCCAACCCGGGTCAGGACGTGATGCTACCAGCCTGCCTAGTCTCTCTCCCTGGCTGAGACGCCGATAAAGGAGCGAAGCAAAACTTAAAGCAAAGGGGGTCAGCACCATAGTGATGATGGCACTGGTTAAGGTCAGGGAGTAAATATCTGGCGAGATGATACCGGCTTCCAAGCCCATTCCAGCCAGGACGAAGCTGAACTCACCTATCTGTATTAGTCCCATACCGACAAAAAGTATTGTCTTGGGGCTGTAGCCGAAGAACCAGGGAATAAGGGAGCAGATGATAAATTTAATCACGATTATGGCTATTACAACTATGGTGACAACAATTGGATTCTCCACTACAAAGTGGAGGTTAGCGAGCATACCCAGGGAAACAAAAAAGAGGGCACCGAAGGTATCGCGCAGGGGGACAATATCGGCGAAAGCCTGACGGGCGAAAGCCGATTGACCAATCAGTAACCCGGCAATAAAAGCGCCAATGGCGGTGGATAAGCCGAAGAAGTAAGCGCCAAGAGCTGCCACCAAACACAGGGTAACTACAGTTAGCAGAAACAGCTCCCTGGAGCTCACCCCGGCCACGCGTCGCAGCAGCCAAGGCAATCCCCATATACCCAGAACCAGCATCACCCCAATAAAAAGCACTGCCTTAAGGACGGCAATACCCAGAGGAAACCATAATTCCTGGCCGCTACCCATAGCGGGCAAGATTATCATCAGAGGCACAAGGCTAAGGTCTTGCACCAGAAGAATTCCTATCATAACCCGACCGTGCCGTGAGTCAAGCTCCCCACGCTTCATAAGGGTTTTAAGCACAATCATGGTGCTACTGAGGGCAATGAGAAAGCCAAAGAAGATAGCTTCAAGCATCGCCCAGCCCAGCAACTTGCCCAAAGCTAAGCCCGCCGCTGCCGTAAGTAATATCTGAGCTATGCCACCAAAAATGGCGACCTTCCCCATTCGCTTAAGTTCGCTCAAAGAGAACTCAAGCCCCAGGGTGAATAGGAGCAGGATTACTCCGATGGTGGCTAAAGTATGGATTGACTCCAGGTCATGAACTAAGCCAAAGCCATAGGGACCGACGATAATTCCTCCCACTAAATAGCCTAAGATGATGGGTAACTTCAATCGGTGGGCTAGCATACCCCCGGCTATGGCAACAGCTAAGACAATGATTAAATCAAGCCCAAGTCCCAGTTCCTCCATAGTTTTTCCTTATAAAAGCTGCTTAACGTAGCTATTCTAGCATAGAAGTTAATCTGAGCGCAGTGGATAAAAGAAAAGTACAACATATATAGACAGACGGCAGAATATGTAATACTATGTAGGACACGACCGTTCGAAAATATTCAGATAGGAGGGTTTTCATGGGTATCGTAAGTCTTGTCCTTGGTATCATAAGCATAATAGGAATGTTAATTGGGCTAATACCGTTCCTAGGGTGGCTGAACTGGGGCGTAATTCCCATTGCAGGGGTGGGACTCATTATAAGTATAGTAGCTGTCGCTTCCGTGAAGGAGAATAGAGGGCTAAGTATCGCCGGACTAATATTGTGTGCTATAGCATTGCCTGTTGGGATTATCAGGCTAATCATCGGCTGGGGTGTGTTTTAAATTCTCACTCACGGGCGCGCTTGGACATTAAAGCAATCACAGCTAAATATAATTTAGAACTTCAACTGACAGAGAAGGAAATCTATATACCGCTATAGTGAATATTTTCAGGCTCTAAGAAATGGCGCGGTTATAGATTTTCTGATATTTGCCACATTGGTAACTATGGACCATTTGAAGTCAAAGGTTATTGTCACGCGTCAGATATTGTGCCTGGTAAATGCTATTGAGACAGTTTAGGTAAAAATTACCTTACACTGAGATTAAAACTCGGGTTTTCTAACGTTTCTATTAATGTTGCTGAAAAGCTCCTCCATTATAGCTATGATTTATCGCTTCCGACCTTCAGGCTGGTCAATGGTTTTAATATAGAATGTAGAATACCTGTGTAATTTATAAATTAAAATTACTAGTAAGATAATTAGCATTAAGTTCCACAAGTGTATTTTAGCAATCATTCACGTAAGTACTGGTCGTCAAACTGGGGCAATATTGCTGGGACATTTTTAAATGGAGTTATTGAAGCAGGAGAGACAATATTCTGGAAAGGAGAATGTGTGTAACTAATCATATCAACGAGCACGAAAGTTTGCCAAGTATGGTAGATACATGTTATTATTAGGTGTCCTCTTAACTCTACAACAGGAGTAAGATTATGCCAAAGATTTATTTTCTTGATGTAACCAACAGGGATGGAGTGCAGACGGCAAGGCTTGGTTTATCCAAGCTTGAAAAAACTTTTGTAAATATTTATCTGAATGAAATGGGGGTCTTTCAGTCCGAGTTTGGTTTCCCCACCACCAGGCACGAATCAGCTTATCTACAAGCCAATTTGGAACTGGCTGAGATGGGAGTCCTGCATCCTATCCGTTTGGAAGGATGGATAAGGGCCATCGCCGGTGATGTGGAAACAGCTTTTAAGCTGGTACCCAATATCCGGCATTTCAATCTCTCAATATCTACATCAGACCAGATGATTAAAGGCAAGTTCCAGGGGAGGAAGACAAGGGATGACATCATAAACGATATGGTCGAGGCAGTTGATGCCGCTCGGGCTCTTGGCGCTGAGAGCATAGGTGTAAACGCCGAAGACGCCTCAAGAACAGACCTGGATTTCCTAATTAAATTCGGACTTGCCGCCAAAGAACACGGGGCTGATAGACTAAGGTACTGCGATACCCTTGGTTATGATAACCCCTCCACTATCTATGAAACTATCAAGGCGTTGGCTGAATATGTCGGCATAGCTATTGAGACTCATTGCCATAATGATCTGGGGATGGCAGTAGCTAATTCCGTAGCTGGAGCTAGAGGAGCTATAGATGGTGGACAAGATGTTTATATCAATACCACTTTAAACGGTCTTGGGGAAAGGGCGGGGAATGCCGACCTTGTAGCGACCATTCTAGCTGTGACCAAATCAAAGGGATTTGCTGATAAATATCAACTGGGATACCCAATTGATTTATCTAAGGCATGGAAGATAGCCAAATTTGCCAGTTACGCCTTCGGTGTGCCGATTCCGATAAACCAGCCCGGGGTTGGCGCTAATGCCTTTGCTCATGAATCTGGCATACACGCTGACGGCGTATTAAAGGACCCACAAAACTATGAGCTTTATGGTTATGAAGAACTGGGCAGGGGTGAGCCAGAGTTGGTGGACACTGGGAGAGAAATCTGCACCGGGGAGTATAGCGGGGTATCTGGCTTCAGCCATGTAATGGGGAAGATTGAGGTATCGTTTGATAATAAAGACGAAGCTAATGAAGTTTTGGAGCTGGTAAGATATGCTAACGTAGAGTCACAGAAACCGCTTGTTGAAGATGAATTGCTCTTCATAGCTAAGTACCCAAAGATTGCCAAAAAACTGTTAACCCTTACTCCACTGGAATAGTTGTACCTCAGAAATAACCAAGAGGCTGCTCTTCAAAGCAGCCTCTCTTCATTTGTTTTGGATATGCTGTTATAATGCCCGTGGGAAGTATTGACTATGACCAGTGAATTGCCTAGTATGACCTTAAAAACTATAGGTATCGTCAGAAATGGGATTAAGCAAGCATTACCAGCCAACAGCGACTGGAGAAAAATCGTTTCTCATATAGTGATTAATAGCGCCTTAACCGAGGCTCTAGATGGATTGGAGGGATTTTCCCACATCATAGTACTCTATTGGATGCACGGGGTTGCCGTCGTTGGTCAGGTGCCAACCAAGGTCCACCCTATGGGTAAACAGGAACTGCCCGCAGTGGGGCTTTTTGCTACCCGGTCGCCGTACAGACCAAATCCAGTAGGGAAGGCTACAGTTAGACTATTGCAGTGCTTGGGTAATACATTAAAAATTGAAGGTCTTGATGCCATTGATGGCACGCCGGTAATTGATATAAAACCATACATCCCTGGATATGATTCGGTAACTAATGCCGAAATACCCCAATGGATGACCAATCTGTTAGCCGATCACTGTTAAACATTTATCATAAACTTATGGCTCGTTATGGACCTCAAAATTGGTGGCCAGCACAGGAGCCATTTGAGGTGATAGTTGGCGCCATACTTACTCAATCTGCTGCCTGGGGTAATGTGGAGAAGGCTATAGCCAGTCTAAAATCAGCCAGGGCACTATCACCAGAGGCACTACGCCGGTTGACCCTCCACGAACTCGCTAGGCTTATCCACCCCTGCGGTTATTATAACGCTAAGGCATTAAAGCTTAAGTCCTTGGCTCATTGGATTGGAGAATACTATGATGATGACCTTAGTAAGTTGTTTGCCAACAATACTGCCTATCTTCGTCAACAACTTCTTTCCGTCCATGGCATTGGTCAGGAGACAGCCGACTCCATAATATTATATGCTGCTAATAAGCCAGTTTTTGTTATTGATGCTTATACCCGTCGTATTATCAATCGTATTGGTTTAGCCCCCGATAGTAATAGCTACATTGCCTATCAAAGCCTCTTTATGCATAATATGGCGGCTGATGCTCAGCTATTCAATGAATACCATGCCTTGCTGGTTTGCTTGGGTAAGAATGTCTGCCGCAATCACCCCCTTTGCCATCAATGTTGCCTCAATAGTATCTGCCACTTTCATATTATCATGCTCGGTTCAGGTAAATAAGTATCGTTTACCGAAAGGAAACTTTGACGAGGCAGAGCCTCTTTAAAAGCTTGCATCTTAAGCCTGGTTGTGATATACTATATTTTAAAGCGAATGTTAACTAGTTAAGTGGGTTTCATCCCCACTTTTTTGTTGTATGGGGAATAATAATAGAATTGGAGGTCTTAATCCGAGATGAAGAGTGATTTTCTGATTGCTATCACCCAGCTCTCGGCTGAAAAGAACCTGCCCAAGGAGATAGTTATTGAAGCGATAGAGGCAGCCTTGGTATCGGCTTATAAGAAAGATAATTTTGCTGCTAACCAGAATATTTCGGTTAAGATTAACCCTACTACCGGTGGGGTTAAAGTATGGGCTGATAAGACTGTAGTTGAGCTACCATCGGATAACCGTAGTGAGGTATCGCTTGACGAAGCACGCCGAATCAAGCCAGAAATCCAGATTGGCGAGGTTATTGAGGTAGAAGCTACACCGCGTAATGCTGGACGCATTGCCGCTCAAACGGCAAAACAGGTCATTTTGCAGCGTCTTCATGAAGCAGAGCATAGTGCCATATTTGAGGAATATACCAATAAGGAAAGTGATGTTATCACCGGTATAGTCCAGCGCATTGAACCTAGGCAGATATTTATCGATTTGGGTAGGACAGAGGCGATGTTGCCAGCGGCGGAGCAGGTGTCTAATGAGAGATATCGGGTAGGTCAAAGGCTCAAGGTTTACCTTGTAGAGGTAATTCGAAGTGGGAAAGGACCTCAATTGGTGGTATCACGTTCTCATTCTAATTTACTTCGTCGGCTTTTTGAGCTTGAGGTCCCCGAGGTTTTTAATGGGATAGTGGAAATAAAGTCAATTGCTCGTGAAGCTGGCCATCGAAGTAAGGTAGCTGTGGCCGCACGTCAAGAGGGCGTTGACCCAGTTGGTTGCTGTGTCGGCTTGCGCGGCATTAGGATACAAAATATTGTGAGCGAGTTAAACGGCGAAAAGATAGATGTTGTTATGTGGGACCCAGATGCCTCTGCCTTTATAACCAACGCTCTTAGCCCAGCTCGAATTTTAGATGTTAAACTGGATGATGCCGAAGGTGTAGCTACTGTGGTTGTCCCTGATCAGCAGCTTTCATTAGCTATTGGTAAAGAGGGGCAGAATGTTAGACTAGCTGCTAAACTCACCGGGTGGCGAATTGACATTAAGAGCGCTTCTGATGCTGAGGCAATGAAGTTGGCAGAAGCTAAACTTTTAGCTGAGGTTGAAGAAGAGGCTATGGTTGATGAGGAAATTCCTGCTGAAATATCGGCTTTTGCTGACTTAACCTTAGTCTCTGCCGAGTCGGTAGAAGAGGCGGCTGAGCCTGTACCAGTGCTTGAGGCGGTTCCTTTTAAACCTGTTGAATCACCAGCAGTGGTAGAAAAATCTCAGATCCGGTTTGCTGAGGATATTTTGGTATCTTTACCGACTAAACCTGAGGCTATATCAAAGAAAAGGAAAAAGAAAGGCAGTCAGGGCAAGAGAGGTGCTGATGATAGTATCAGGCTGAGGAAGTTACGTCGAGAGACAGAGATTGATATAAATACAGGTGAAGAAGAATATTAGGCACATACCACAGCGGACGTGTATAGCTTGTCGTAAGGTGAGACCTAAACGGGAGTTAATCCGCTTAGTGCGTAATTCTGATGGGAAGGTGGCGGTTGACACTAGTGGAAAGAAGGTAGGGCGTGGTGCTTATTTATGTCCGGCAGAGGAGTGCTGGGGAATTGGGCTAAAGGGTGGTCGAATAGAGCATGCTTTGCGTACCACTCTTACCCAACATAATCGGGAACAGTTAATTAATAATAAAAGTTCTGAAAAGACTTTCCATAAGGAGTCAATAAGTGGCAAGGGTAAGTAAACCAGGTGAAATTGTGGAGAAACCGGGGGAGGAAGATAGCGGGAGCCTTTCTTCGTCAGAGAAACAATTAATTGGCATTCCCAACTCCTTAAGTGTGAGACAGTTGGCTGAACTCCTCGGGATAAGCGCCATAGATATTATCAAGCAATTGATGAGAAATGGCATTATGGCTAATATTAACCAAATTATTGACTATGAAGCGGCGGCTCCTATAGCTATAAATCTTGGTTACGAAGTCCAACTGAAGCCTCGGATGACTAAAAGACTAACAGGCACTATTAGGGATGTTAAACGGCATCAACGGCTCCGAGACGAGGAACTTGGCGGTCTGCGTCCACGACCTCCTGTAGTTACTATTATGGGGCATGTCAATCACGGTAAGACTAGAGTACTTGATGCTATCAGGCAAACTAATGTAATGGATACTGAAGTTGGTGGTATTACTCAGCATATTGGTGCTTATCAGGTGGAGATTAATGGGCAGAAGATTACCTTCTTAGATACCCCTGGGCATGAAGCCTTTACTGCAATGCGAGCTCGTGGAGCTCAGGTAACCGATATTGCTATTTTGGTAGTAGCCGCTGATGATGGGGTAATGCCACAGACGTTAGAAGCAATAGACCATACCAAAGCGGCTGGGGTGCCTATTGTGGTAGCTATTAATAAGATTGATAAGCCCGAAGCTAATCCTGAGATGGTTAAGCGGCAGCTAGCTGATGCCGGCTTGCTTATTGAGGAGTGGGGAGGTGATATAGTCTGTGTTCCAATTTCAGCTAAAGAGAAGATAGGCATCTCGGACTTGTTGGAGAATCTTCTGGTCGTAGCTGAGGTGGAGAACCTTAAGGCAAACCCATCTCGTCCAGCGGTTGGGGTAGTTGTCGAAGCTGGGCTGGATAAGACGAAGGGACCATTAGCTACAGTGTTGGTTCATGCTGGAACATTAAGGCTGGGTGATACTATAGTTGTTGGTACCATAATGGGTAAGGTAAGGGCAATGTTTAATGATATAGGTAAGCAGGTAAGGAAAGCTGAGCCAGCTACCCCTGTCGAAATCCTTGGCTTAAATAATGTACCTCAAGTGGGGGATACACTAACTGCTGTAGCTAATGAACAGCAAGCACAGACCTTAATACAGAAGTGTCAACAAGAGAGGCAGCAACGACCTTTGGTGAGTCTTAGTAGTCTCCTTGATCAAATAAGTGCTGGTCAGGTAAAAGAACTTAATGTTATTGTTAAAACAGATGTTCAAGGTAGTATTGAACCGATAACAAGCTCTTTAGAGCAGTTAGGAGCAGAGGAAGTCAGGGTCAGGGTTATCCATAGTGGCAGTGGCAATATTGCTGAGAGTGATGTTATGTTAGCTATCGCGTCTAAGGGGCTTATTATTGGTTTTGGTACCGGCATCGAGCCAGGAGCGCGACGACTAGCTGATATGGAAGGTGTAGATATTCGTTATTATAATATCATTTACAATTTGGTAGATGATGTCGGCAAGGCTCTTAAAGGCATGTTAGAGCCTACGTATAGTGAGGTTATAGATGGACGTGCTGAGGTGCGGGATATCTTCACTAGTGGAAAAAAGGTAAAGATTGCTGGTATCTATATTACTGAAGGTAAGGTGACTCGGGGTTCATCAGTTAGAGTGCAGCGTCAAGAAAAAGTGTTATGCGAATCTACAGTTGGCAGCCTGAGGCGGTTTAAGGATGATGTTAAAGAGGTGGATGCCGGTTATGAGTGCGGTGTGCACATTGAGGGATTTAGTGAGTGTGAGGTTGGTGACATGCTAGAATTTTTCAGGGTTGAGATTAAAACCGGCGGTAAAGGAAGAGGAACAAAGGAAGCAAAAAGAGAGAAAGTTGGCTAGTTATGGCACGCCGTATTGAACGGGTGAATAGTCTCATCCGCCAAGAAATTAGTGACTTACTTCAGCGCCAAGTCAAAGACCCACGACTTGGCAGTTTTGTTGCTGTTACCAGCGTTTCTACCTCGTCTGACCTGAGGTATGCCAAGATATTTATAAGTCGCATCGGCGGCGATGAAGGAAGACAGGAGACGCTAAGCGTATTATCTGCTGCTTCGGGGTTTTTCCGTAATGAGCTGTCTAGGCGTCTGAAGTTACGACGTATCCCTGAATTAAGCTTTCGGTGGGACGATTCTATTGAGAGGGGAGCCCACCTGCTTAAGCTGATTGATGAGGTTAGTACGGATAGTACCAGTGACCCGGCATAGGCATTGATTGTGGATGGCATATTAAATATTAATAAGCCTCCCGGTGAGACCTCATTTAGCGTTGTGGCTACGGTGAAAAGGCTGACTGGAGTGCGGCGTGTTGGACATGCCGGCACTCTTGATCCAGCGGCGACGGGCGTCTTACCTATTTGTCTCGGTCAGGGAACTCGTGTCATTGAATTTTTAGTAGATGCTACCAAAGTTTATCGAGCTCAGATTGAGTTGGGTGTGACTACAGATACCTATGATGCTGACGGCAAGATTATTCAAAGAGAAGATCCCTCTGGGATTACTCAAGAACAGTTGGAGTCAGCACTTACTTCTTTCCGCGGTTTGATACCGCAGACACCTCCTATGTATAGTGCAGTAAAGTATCATGGTAAGCGACTTTACCAGTTGGCACGGGCTGGCATTAAGGTTGAGAGGAGAAGCAGGCTGACTAGAATCCACCTTTTAGAGCTTGTGGATTGGCAATCGCCGGTAGTCACCATAGAAGTAGTATGCGGTAAGGGCACCTATATACGGTCACTAGCTCATGATTTAGGGCAAGCGTTGGGTTGTGGCGCTAATTTGAAAAGCCTAAACCGCTTGCGATGTGGTTTTTTTGATATAAAGGACGCAGTTTCAATGCCTCAACTTGAGTGTGCCGTTCGCTATGGCTACTGGCAACGCTTTATTCAGCCTATAGATGTTGTTCTTTTACATTGGACAGCCGTGATTGTTGGCCATGCTACCGGACGCACTATAAAGAATGGGCGCTCCTTGGTCTTAGGCAATGGTTACCTTGAGCAGAGTCTGATGCCGTCGTCTACTTTTGATAATCGTTGTCGAGTATATACCTCTGATGGCTGTTTTTTAGGTGTATTACGCTTCAACCCTGAAGCAGGACAATGGCAACCAGAAAAAGTTTTTCAGCGCTCTGATTGCTGATAGCTAACTTAAATACAGTGTTTAACAAGTAAAGTTAATTTGAAATGTCTTGACAGCTTGCCTATAATTGGAATATAGTTCAACCGATATAAAAAAGGAGGTAGTAAAAAGTGCAAGCATATTGTTTTAAGTGTAGAAAGAAGGTAGAGATAAAAGACCCTAAGAAGGTTACCCTTAAAAATGGGAGACCGGCAATACGGGGGCTCTGTCCTGCCTGTGGGACTAAAGTTTTTAGAATTGGTCAAGGCTAACTTTAATCGTTAAAGAATTATATTTTCAAAAATCTGAGTTAGCAGTTTATTTCACGGGGTTGAAGGCATGGTGTAACTTACATGAATCCTAAGAGTTGGCAGATAATTTTTAACTAATGCTTGGGGATTCGTAAGCAGATCTTGATGACAAGTAACATCATCTAGAACAGCACCACGAAAAATGGCATCAGCTTTGCTGGGTTGAAGAGGTGATATGTCAAGTGGTAAGGCAATGACCTTTTTGGCGCTTATTAATGTGATGATGTCATTGGCATCTTCAGTTTGGTTTTTTTCAGGGCTCGGAAGACGGGGATGAGCTAAGGTATTAATGCGGGGACTGTTGAATGCAGATAGGGTGGTACCTTTTTAACCGATTCTACGATTTTTTACCCTTAAGTATCATAATACACATTCCAGTTTTTAACCATTTTAGCTGTTTCAGTGAGGTCTCGGGCAGGAATATGGGGAGGTTCTATATAAGAGAAGGCGAAATGTCTGGGCTTTTAACGCTTACTAGAGTTGGGGCAGTAATTTAACTGTTACATTGACATCTGAGAATAACATAAGTAGGATAACCACGGTAACCTTTCAGTTATTAGAAAGGGGAGGAAATAAGTCTTGGGTAAAATAAATGTGGCCATAATAGGGGTGGGTAATTGCGCCTCATCGTTGGTTCAGGGTGTTTATTATTATAGGAAGGCGAAGGAGACTGAATTTGTGCCCGGGCTTATGCATGTTAATCTGGGGGGATACCATGTAAGCGATATCAATTTCGTAGCTGCCTTTGATATTGATAAGAACAAAGTGGGCAAGGACTTGGCGCAGGCAATTTTTATTGAACCTAATAATACGTTTAAATTTTGCGATGTGTCGGTTACAGGGGTTACGGTTCAGCGGGGGATGACCCATGATAGTTTGGGTAAATATTTATCTAAGATTATTCAGAAGGCGCCAGGCCCAACAGCCGACATGGTTAAAATCCTTAAGGAAACCAAAACCGATATTGTGATTAACTATTTGCCGGTTGGTAGTGAAGAGGCAACTAAGTGGTACATTGAGCAGGTGCTGACGGCTGGCTGTGGCTTTATCAACTGTATCCCAGTTTTTATTGCTCGAGAGAAGTATTGGCAGGAGCGCTTTACTGAAAGAGGGCTTCCTGTTATTGGTGATGATATAAAATCTCAGGTTGGAGCTACTATTGTCCACCGGGTACTCACTCGGCTTTTTGGAGACCGTGGGGTTAAACTGGAGCGAACCTATCAATTAAACTTTGGTGGTAACATGGACTTCTACAATATGTTAGAGCGTGAGCGCCTTGAGTCCAAGAAGATATCTAAAACTACTTCTGTTACCTCTCAACTGGACTACCAGCTTGACTCTGATAACATCTATGTCGGTCCCAGTGATTATGTCCGCTGGCTTGATGACCGTAAATTTTGCTATATTAAGATGGAAGGGCGAACTTTTGGTGATGTGCCTCTGAACCTGGAGTTAAAACTTGAGGTTTGGGACAGCCCTAATTCAGCCGGGGTAGTTATTGATGCTATAAGATGCTGTAAGCTTGCCCTAAACCGAGGACTTAAAGGGGTGTTGGAAGCTCCCTCTGCCTACTTTATGAAATCACCGCCTATTCAATATACCGATAACGAAGCTCGCCAGATGGTGGAAGAGTTCATTATTGGTGAGCCGCCAGTTACTGAGTGAATCTGTGGGGAAGGTTAAACAGCTACGAATGAAGATAGCATTGGTTTCCCCTTATGACTTTGCTTATCCTGGCGGTGTTGCCAATCATATTTCCGCACTAGAGCATCAGTTTACCAGGATTGGTCACGAGGTGAAGGTCATTGCCCCAGCCTCTAAAGTGGTTCCTGACTTTGGTGATAAGTTCATACCTATAGGCAAACCTCGACCCTTTCCAGC
>Ga0315545_1002807_pt1 | contig 15386 bp, 9 predicted proteins | sample SalMarSW160210MG_FD_203096 | JGI IMG/M metagenome (GOLD analysis project Ga0315545, IMG submission 203096) | Salt marsh sediment microbial communities from the Plum Island Ecosystem LTER, Massachusetts, United States - Salt Marsh Sediment SW1602-10 ... | reverse complement strand
ATACGTATGCTAACAAGAGTGGAGAGGATTGCCTTTGTTCCGCGACATGTTGTCTTCTTACTCACCTCATTAGCTTCTTCAGGACCGCTGCTGTGTGTATTGCAAGCAGCATCAGATAGTCAAGGTCGCCGAGAGTGTAATGATCGTGCACCATAGCATTGTCAACGTAGAGTACGCCGTAGCAGCCGGCTGGACCCCTTACCGTTGCGATCAGAGCCGAGCGTATCCTTTCCTTGTCCTCGATTTGGGCCGAAACTCTCGGCAGGACCATGGAATGACCTCTTTCAACAGCCTCGTTAATTTTATCTTGAAGTTTTAACTGGTCCAGTTCGACCGCTTTGCCGTCTCGTCTTTTGCCGGCGTGGTACGTCATCGGACCGCTGGGCTGCTCTCTCAAGGCGCACCAGACGTGGAATGCGCTGAACTGTCTCGACATGATGTTAAGGAGGGTTACCAATAGAGCTTCGAGATTCTCAACTTCAGTTATTGTATCGGTTGCCTGTGAGAAATCCGTCAGTCTTCTGGCTCTTAGTCTCATAGCGGGGGCATGTTGCGCATCTGGTTTTCTTACAACTATCTCGTGCTTGGGCGTTGTCAGAGCTGCTTCAAGGTTTAGGGTATCTTCCATTTGGTCTGGCTCGGCCACGGGCGGCTTGTCTTCAAGGTCGACCTCAATAGTGAATTCAGTAATGCGAATGCTATCGCCGGTATTAATCTCGACTTTGTGGATTGCCTCATCGTTGAGATAAGTTTTGTTAGCTGAGTCCATGTCTTCTACCTGCCATTTACCGTCATCCGTGAGCGAGATTACAGCGTGTTGTTTTGAGACGGTTCCGCCTGGTAGGAGAACTTGGTTGCCAGCTACTCTGCCGATACTAATTGGACCTTCGCTGAATTGAAATTCTCTGGTGTCGCCGTCTTTTTGTTTCACAATCAGGCGCATTAGCTGTTTCTCCCCACCGAACTTGTCGTAATGACCATATAACCATTATCTCAAACTTTAGGCGATTTGTCAAGGAAAGTAATTATAGGACTTGGGATGGGAAGGAACCATCGTATCTAATTGGTAAGGATAAGATGTATGGCCAAAGACTGTTGTGGGAAACTTAGAAAGATATGGAAGGGGTCGGGGCAAATTTTGTACCCAACAGAGGTATTGTAATGAGAGGAGAATTTATTAAAATTCATGTGAGTTGTTGTGCATATTGCTATTTGAGCTTTTGAAGAGGTAAGGCATGTACATAATACCGGCGATTGATCTGCGAGATGGCAAATGCGTCAGGCTTATTCAGGGCCAATATGACCGCCAAATAACCTACGAGGATGACCCGCTCAAGCAAGCAGAGCAGTTTATCGCTGATGGCGCACAATGGCTGCACATTGTTGATCTGGATGGCGCTAAGCTCGGTAAGCCGATTAACACAGATACAATCTCGGCTATTGCAGTCTTGGGCAAGCTTCGGATAGAAGTCGGCGGAGGACTACGGGATGAACCTGCTATCAAGCAGTTGTTGGATTTGGGAGTCGAGAGAGTAATAATCGGTACAAAGGCGGTTAGCGACTTTGAATGGTTTTCGCAGATAGTCGAGAAATTCAGTGGTAAGATTGTGCTTGGCCTTGATGCTCACGGAACAAAGGTTGCAACTGAGGGATGGACAAAAGATACCAACCGAACGCTCCTCGATTTTGCAGTTAAAGCGGCGAAGCTGCCTATTGCAGCGATTATCTATACAGATATCAGCAGAGATGGCATGATGACTGGGCCCAACATTGAGCGAACAAAGACTTTGGTTGATGCGGTGGATGTATCTGTTGTAGCATCAGGTGGGGTAACTACTATTGAAGATGTAAAGAATCTGGTAAAGACGGGAGTCGATGCGGCGATAATAGGCAGGAGCTTGTACGAAGGCACGCTCAGACTTGCTGACGCAATAAACGCCGCAAAGTAGTATATGTCCCCAGCGCTGAGCGACTCTTGGCAAAAACGAACACATAGAAGTTGTGTTCTCATTGGCACGAGAAAAGATGTACGTGTGTCAAATATGTGTGGTATAATCTCTTTCTATATAAAATTGGTTACTTGACTTGTTAAATGAGCTATAGATGAGTTTGTTCTTTGCTCCACATCTAATATTTGGCTATTGTCGCCAAACCTTGTGAATAGCGCTCTGTGGGATAGAAGAAAAGTGCTGAATTTGTTTCGGAAATTATCAGGTCGGCTTGCTGTTTTGGAGGCTTTCATGGCAGACCATGCAGAACGAAAGTCAAGGTTGAGCTTCGGCGAACTAATCCGAGGCTTCATCTTTTTTGCTCTGTTCTACTTGTACCTTTGGCTTCAAGTTGAGCTGCGTCTCATCTATCACGGGGCTGGCATGATCACGAATTTCCCCTCTTTCTATAAGGGTTGGGCCTTTTTTCGAGGGTTCCTTTTATATCCAGGAGGGTTTGTCGAATATGTCTCAGCTTTTTTGTCGCAGCTTTTCTACTACTCCTGGCTCGGTGCCCTTGTTGTAACAGCAGAGGCATGGATTATCTATGCATGTCTGGGCTACCTGTCGAAGGTTGCAAACTGGCCGCGATTTCGTTGGTTACGTTTCGTTGGGCCTATTCTCCTGCTTGTAACCTTTGCCCGTTACACTTATTTCTTTCCTACCACACTGGCGCTGACAACGGCGCTGATATTTGTGTGCTTTTATTTGCGAATAGCATTGTTTAGAATTGCCGGTTACTTACACCTGCTTGTTTATCTGGCATTGTCGATAGCGCTCTACTACATTGCCGGTGGTGCATTCTTGTTCTTTGCAGTGCTTTGTGCAATTTTCGAAATTATCCTGAAACGCCGGTGGTACGTGGGGTTGTTGTGTTTATTGTCCGCCGTAGTGATTCCGTACGTTGCAGGGATTCTTGTATTCGGCGTGAGTGCCATCGATGCTTTCAGCGAGTTATTGCCTATTTCCTGGAAGATTCTGCATTATGGAACACGCAGGAGTGATGTAACGTTTGTTTATGCGCTATATCTGCTCCCTGTGTTGGCGGCTCTCGTGTTTACCATTGGCCGGAGAATCGCCGAGCGGGCGAGGTCAAAGACGTCAACCAACCAAAATGTGGAGCAATCCGCAAAGGTACCCAACGGCAGCTTCGACACGCCAGGCCAAGATGAGATTATTCCTTACACCAAGCTCCATAAACTGCGATGGCTTGTTAAATCAGTTATTTTATTCGGGATCGCTTGTGTGGTTGCCTTCTATGTGCACGATGGTCAGAAGAAAGCTCTATTCGAAGTCGATTACTACGCTTGTCATAGGATGTGGCCGCAAGTGCTTGCTGCTGCACGGCGTGCTCCAAAGAATTTTTTCGTAGTCCATGCGGTCAACAGAGCGTTGTATTTCACGGGACAGCTTGGCAATGATATGTTCCGCTGGCCTCAACATCCGGATTGCCTTTTTTTTCGGACCGATGCGAGCTACAGGTGGACCTACTGGCAGAACTTCGATGTCCATATCGATATTGGTCTTCTTAATGTGGCGGAAAATGCGTTGATTGAATGCTTGGAAGGAATTGGGGATCGCCCTCTGATTCTGCAGCGGCTGGCCTTGATAAATATGGTAAAGGGAAATATCGGTTCCGCTCGTGTTTATCTGGGGGCACTTAGTAAGACCTTGTTCCATGCCGACTGGGCCAGGGACTACTTAGATCGCCTGCAATCTGATCCAAATCTTTCGACGGACGGTCGGATTCAGTATTTGCGATCAATATCTCTGGAAAAGGATTTCCCCACTATTAACATACCCGAAGAAAATGCGCTTTCTTGGCTCTTGGAGAGGAACAGTCAGAATCATATGGCTTTCGAGTACCTGATGGCATTGTATCTTTTGAACAAGCACCTTGGCAAGTTTGTCAGCAATATCGACCGTCTGAAAGATTTTGGTTATCTTGAGCTTCCTCGACATTATGAGGAAGCTACCTTGGTCTATGTAGCCGGCACCGGCAAGCGAGTTTATTTGAGAGGTTATCAGACAAGCCCTTTGCTGCGGCAGCGAATCGAGGATTTCAGCCGGATATTACATAGCTATGGCGACGACAAACGAGCCGCCCATGGTGAAGTGGTAAGAAAATACAGGGACACGTATTTCTTTTATTATATGTATGCATCTTCAGGAGCCGCAAAATGATCCAATGGCAAAAGAGCAAAAGGTCGAGAACGGTTCTTGCATACATTTGCCGTGCGCTTGTGAGTTCTGTTTTTCTTTCTGCCGTCAGTGGCAGCACAGTAGCTGTCGAGCAGTACGATCCTGTTGCTCGGCCTGCAAGAATAAGTCCCGACTATAGCGACGTCGTCATACCGCCCAACATTGCTCCACTGAACTTCTTGATACAGGAGCAGGGCTTGCAGTATTTTGTCAGGATATACGCCAACGAAGGTGAGCCAATCGAAGTTCACAGCAAAACACCGAAGATTGTTATCCCCGAAAAGCAATGGCATAAACTGCTTAGCTTGAATAGGGGTGCGCAGCTCAGTTTTGATATTTATGTCAAACCGCAGGCTCTGCCATCGAGTTCAGAAGTGCAAACCCAGAGGTGGCAGCGTTTTGAACCGATCACTATTAGAATCAGCAATGAAAAGATAGACGGTTTTCTGGTATATAGAAGGATTCGGCCGGGACATAGCACTTGGAGAGAAATGGGCATCTACCAGCGCAACCTGCACAGCTTTGATGAATCACTTATACTTAACAACGGATATTACAAGGATGGCTGCCTGAACTGTCACACGTTTTGCAACAATCGTACGGACAAGATGCTGATCGGCATCCGTAGTGCGGTATACGGCAGTTCCGCTTTATTGATTGAAGCCAATACGGTCAGTAAGATCGGGACGAAGTTCGGCTATTCCTCATGGCATCCGAGCGGTCGGGTAGCTGCATATTCTATAAACAATGTGGTACTTTTTTTTCATTCCGCCACAGGCGAGGTTCGTGATGTTCTGGATCTCGATTCGTTACTGGCCTATTACCTTGTTGACTCAGAGAAGGTGAAGACCTCGCCTATTCTTGCCCAAAAGGATCGTCTTGAAACGTATCCTACATGGTCCGCTGACGGCCGTTATCTTTATTTCTGTAGTGCCCCGTTGACATGGGAGGAACGTGATGAAATCCCTGAGCAATATGATAAGATCAAATACGACCTTGTCCGCATACCTTACGATCTCGAACGTGATGAGTGGGGTGAGCTGGAGGCTGTGCTCTCAGCAGACAAAACAGGTTTGTCGATTCTTCTGCCCCGGATCAGTCCCTGTGGTCGATGGCTGCTGTTTACTATGTGCGACTACGGCTGCTTTCCGGTTTATCGCCAGAGCAGCGATCTTTACATAATGGACCTCGAATCTGCAGGACAGAGCGGTCAGTACACATATCGCCGGCTGGATATCAACAGTGACGAGAGCGAATCGTGGCATAGCTGGTCCAGTAACAGCAGGTGGATAGCCTTTAGCAGCAAAAGGGGATATGGCGTCTTTACCAGAACTTATCTCAGTTATGTAGACGAGCATGGCAAAGCATATAAGCCGGTTCTGCTGCCGCAGAAAGATCCGACATATTATGACTCTTGTCTTTGGACGTATAGTGTACCGGAGCTTATCACCGAGCCTGTTCGAGTGACAAAGGAAAGATTAGGCCGGGTCGTTCGAGACTCTCGAAAGATATATATTGAAATGCCCATCACGATGGCCACGCCCAAGGCCGGTGTGCTAACTTATCACGAGGAACCCTGGCAGTCGGAACGCGAATAACATCAACAGCGTTTGTAAATGAGTAAACGAGTATATCAGTAGATGAGAGGAAGCATCAGCTCATTAGCGCATTCACGCATTTACTCATCGACTCATCCACCCCTCCACTCATCCTTTAGCCCCGTGCTTACGAAGCAGTTCGACGACGTCTGTGTGGTCCTTCCGTCTGGCAAAGTCCAGAGCGGTCCGGCCTTCCTTGGACTTGAGGTTTACATCAGCTCCTTTTGCAAGCAGAGCCTTGACGACATCCACGCGCCCACTCCCAGCGGCCAGGTGAAGGGGTGTTAAGTCATCATCCCCCCAAATGCATCTTGCATGAATATCCGCACCTTTGTCTATGAGGTATTCAGCGATATCGACTCGTCCCATGTAGGCGGCAATATGTAGATTAGCAAATTTGTCTATGATCGCTGGTCCCCACGCCATCTTCTGAAATCCTTGGCTATCTACTTCCGCCCCCTTATCGACTAGTAACTTGACCATATCCAGATAACCCGTATCGCAAACGCAGAACAAAGGTGTCGAATTCGCGCAGTTTTCGGCTTCTATATCGGCTCCATTTTCAATCAGTAACTGCACAACCTCCTGGTTCCTTCCTAACACAGCACAGTGCAAGGGTGTGAATTCCGCAACATCCTTCTGGTTAACATTTGTCCCCTTGTTGAGCAGAGACTGAACCTTGTCGGTTTCTCCAAAGTAGGCTGCCTTGTGCAGGGGAGGAATGTCTAGGCCATTTGACAGACACCAGCGGACCATGTCTCTATGACCGCTTTTCATGGCTAGGTGAACAACCGTGCCAAAAAACTTGCTAGGAGCGGCGTCTAGCTTGGCGCCATGGGCCAGAAGAAACTCGGCCGCTTCTTTGCGTCCGACTGAGGCAACCGCTTGAAGAGTTGTACAGTCTCCATATCCTCGTTTCTCTATGTCAGCCCCCTTTTCCAGAAGCAATTCGACAACATCCAAATAGTCCTTCTGGTTAGAGTAAGTTGCCATTAGGTTTAATAGTGTTAAGCCATTGTCATCCTTCGCCTCGATATCGGCGCTCTTGGAAAGGAGGAACTCCACTCTTTCCTTTCGTCCACCCACCGAAAGCAACATCGCCTTGCCCGTCTGACCATCTATAGCATCAACATTTGCTCCATTGGCAACGAGTAGTTCGGCCACCTCCATCTGATCGCTGTTCAACGCCAACTGAAGTGGCGTCTGGCCCCTCTCGTTCTGGGCGTTTATATCTGTCCCCTGCGAGAGAAGTCGTTTGATCTCGTCGATATTACCTGAGGCGGCCGCTCCGTGCAGGGTTTCTACCGCCCCGTGCTTGAGGAGGATATCGACAACTTCATTTTGCTTTCTTTGCCTGGCCATAGCTAATGGTGTGAGGCCTCGATTGTTTGACACATTGATGTTTGCCCCCTTCTTAATCAAGAGTTCGACGATCTCTCTGTGACCATAGCTGGCCGCAAGCCAGAGAGGGGTTTGCCCCCTCTTGTTCTTCCGATCGACCTCCGCACCTTTGCTAATAAGGAACTCTACCACGTCCTTATCTCCTTCTATGCAAGCCCAATGCAGCTTTGTCGACTCTGGGTAACTATCTTGAGCCTGGATATCCGCACCCTTGGAAACGAGCAATTTGATCACAGGTAATCCACGTGCGGCTATAAGGGGAGTGAGATTGCGAGCATCCTTTGCATTCACGTCTGCACCCTTGCCTATAAGGAAGTCGGCTACTTCAGGTGATTCTGCCAGGGCTGCCCAATGCAAGGGAACACACCCAAATTCGTCCTTTATGTCGATATTCGTACCCCGCTCGATCAGCGTTTTTACCCTGTCTAGATCTCCCTTGCAAGCTGCCAAATGGATGGTGTTAGGATAGTCCCCTTTGGCCAGGATCAAATCAAGCACATCCTTGCTGCTTGAGAAGGCCGCCCAGTACAGCGGTGTGTAACCCTTTTCGTCCTTGGTATTGATATCGGCCCCGGCATCAAGCAGGATTTCAACGTTGCCCTTGTGCCATTGCCAGATCGCGTAGGCGAGAGGAGGATAATCCTTCTCGTTCGATGGACGTGTGTTGACGTCAGCGCCACTGGAGACCAGCGATTTGACCGCCGCCTCGTCATCGCTCCAGATCGCATAGTAGAGCGGAGTATACCCGTATGAATCTCCCATATCGACCTTGGCTCCGTTCTTTAGCAGCAACTTGACCACCTCTGCATGGCCTCCATCAGCAGCAGCAAGCAGTGGTGTCCGCACCTCGTCTCCATCGCTCGCGTTCACGTCGGCGCCTTGGGCAATGAGCCTCTTGACTTCTGCCAAGTCCCCAGACTCTGCCGCTTCATGGAGGGACTTAGAAGGCTTTTCTTCTGGTTCAGTGATGGCTTCACTCTGCGCCCGAGCGGTCAATACGAGGGCGGTTGGGACAGTCAACAGAGCTAATAGCAACACAACTGCTGCAACCATTAAACTTGGGCGTTTGTAGAATTTCTTTCCTGGTCTTAACATGGTTTTTATCCTTTCCTCAATATTTTTAACTGGACCAGCTACAGCTAACGATGGAACCGGCCGGGTGGATTTGTGCTCGGCAATTAGCGTCTGGAGGATCGCACTGCTGTAATCTTTAACTTTAGCACCCATTCGAGCAATAGTCATTTCATCACAGCATTTCTCTCGCTCGGCTCGAATTTTCTTATTTGCCCACCATACAAATGGATGAAACCAGAATATCGCTTGCGAGATCACCTGCAAAAAGTTGACCGCCGCGTCAAAACGCAAGATATGGCACACCTCGTGTCCTAATACATCTCGACGATGCTCTGAGCTATCAATCTTGATAAAATCAGCGGGTAGATAAATACTACCGCGTAACAAACCCCATACGAATGGTTGGCCTATACCCTCTATCAGCCAAATCTTCCCCAATCGCTTTAATCCAAAGCCAGCAAGGATCCCTTCGATTTTGGCCTGAAATGTGGTTGACAGAACCCTACGCTGCCCTTTAAGCCAGCGGTTTGTGCGTAGTGCTTTTACCAGGGCAGTGAGTAGAAAAACCGCTGCGCCCGTCATCCAGAGTAGGGTAAGGGCCTGATCTGGAGTTAGTCGTACTTTCCTTTGTGGTTCAACTACAGTCACCGGAGCGGTGATAAGCTCAGGTTGTGAGGTGGTTGGTTCGGGGGTAGCCATTTCTATCTGTCGCAACGCGGGCGAAGGCAGCAGGACGGGTTCTTCCCACGGTAAAACTGCAAGTGGCACCGCGAATAATGGGGGTACGAGGCACTTGGCAAGGACGATGAGCCAGAGCAGGTAGCGAATGTGTGCGCTTCTATTCTTCAATAAAAATGAAACCGTTGTAATTACCGCGACCAGCACTGCAATTTGCCAGCTTTGTGTGAGCAAGTAATTTGTAATTTGGGTCAGATAAGCAGCCATTGCTATCCCTCCACAAAGAACGTTGCCTATTTTCTATCTTTGTCAATTAGTTTTTTGAGTTTTTCTATATCATCGGCATCTATTTTTCCATGTTCGGCAAGGTATTGGACGAGCGGTATTGGGTCGCCACCAAAAAGCCGCTCGATGAAATCGTTGATTGAGCGTTTGACAACATGCTTACTCTCAACAACAGGGAAGAATACGTGTGCCTTACCTTTTATTTTATGTTTGAGGTAGCCTTTGGCTTCGAGTCGGCGCAATAGTGTTTGCACCGTAGCGTAGGCTATTTTCCTTTTTGCCGGTAATTTGTTGCAAATATCTTTTACAGTTGCTTCTTTGAGCTTCCACACCAACCGTAGGATTTCGGTTTCCGCAGGACTCACTGACGGTAACTTTCGCCTTGTCATAGTCGATCTCCTCTTATATTGTACGATTGTACAAGAATAATATCGTACATTTGTACAACTTGTCAAATGGAATTTTTCATTTTTTTGAAAATTTCGCTGGGATCAGTTTCTGGTGTGCAAAGCACACCCTACATTTTTTTTGTAGGTGCTTGATTAGGCCGGACTTAGGGTAATCTTGGGGCGAGCAGACGGCGGATTCTGTTTTAGCTGCCTTTGCCTATGCGTAGCAGTCGGGCGGGCCGATTGTGGGTTTTTCGAGGCCTTTTTCAAAGTAGAACTGGCGGATGGATGTGCAGAGATGGCATTTGGTTGCGTAAGCATTGAGGGCTTTATAGTCAAATTGTTTTGCTTTAACGAGTAGGCCGAATGGGCCGTGGGTAAAAAGCGTGTGGATAGGTTCGTTATTGTCAGGGTGAAAATTCTTCCATATATCTTCAAGAGGGTTTTTGTTGATATTGCCAAAAATTATGCCGCTGCATGTGCCGCTAAAGACATTGCCGTACGGGTCGATGTGAACACCTTTTGCGCCAAGAAAATCGGTTTTGCAATTTACTGACGAAAAAGCCTCGGCTGGTTTTGATGCGGAGAGCTTGGCCAATTTGCCTGCAGCTCGGCCGGTTAAACGACAGGGATAGTCTTGTATTGCTTGGATGTACTGTTTGTCGCGGTCGGATTGGGAAAGTGACTTCATATCAATGGAATTATCAAGATACTTTTGCCAGCGGACAAGGACGCGAGCTGGGCCGAGAATTTCCGTGGCAAGTTGTGCGAGCAGGAGAACCGGTTCGAGGTCGACGAATTCCTGATGAAACGGATCAGTGCTGATTTTCAGTCGGTGCATACCAAGTGCATCGAGTGTTTTCAGTCGCTCGATAACTGCTTTTTCACTTGTTGCCCAGAAGCCGTTTGTCTCGATGAGATCTATTTTACCAAGGTTTTGCTTCTTACCGGTTTCGAGAATCTCCAGAAGTTGGTCCCAGTAGAGGAAAGGCTCGCCGCCCGTCAGATGTATCTTCGCTTCGTCACCGGCGATGGTCTTTAGTGACTGCCAGGCGCTTATGGCCATATCCGTTGGCATAAGACCATCTTTTTCTTGTGAGCAACTGTAGTAGCAGAACTCGCAGGCGCAATTGCATTTGTAGGTTAGAAGCAAGCCTGCTGAGCGCCAGAGTTTGAACTTCGGCTCGTTGCGTTTGAGATTGCGGTTGTAGATGTTGTCGGAGAGCTTGTACATAAGGTCAGTAGTACTTTTTAAGGTGAACTTGGATGACAGTTATGTCGGCTGGGGTGATGCCGCTTATTCGTGAGGCCTGGCCGAGTGTGGCGGGGCGAAAGGCTGAGAGTTTTTCCTTTGCCTCGATGCGAAGGTGCGAAACTTGATTGTAATCCAACTCGGACGGGATATTTTTGTTATCGAGATTGCGCATGCCGGCCATGAGACGGTTCTGTTTTTCAAGATAGCCCTGGTATTTGGCGTCAATTACTGCTGCCTGAATGACATCATTAGCTAAATTCATTCGCTTTATGTCTGGCTCGTCGGAAAGTCTGTCGGCGAGTGTGTTATCCGGCTGGCGGAGTTGCTCCCATAGATTAAGACCCTGCGGGCGAGTCTTCTGCAAATAGTCCTTGAGCCTGTTAATATCATCGAGCTTCTTGGAGAACCTTTGCCAGCGCTGCTGATCGACAAGGCCCACGGATTTGCCTGAGGGAGTGAGCCGACGGTCTGTGTTGTCCGAACGCAGAGCCAGTCGATACTCTGCTCGTGATGTAAACATGCGGTACGGTTCGTCGATTCCCTTAGTCAGCAGGTCGTCTATCATCACGCCAATGTAAGCTTGGTCTCTGCCGAGGATGATAGGCTCTTTGCCCTGTAATTTTCTCGTGGCATTTATACCAGCCATAATCCCCTGACCTGCGGCTTCTTCGTACCCGCTGGTGCCGTTTATCTGTCCCGCAAGAAACAAGCCGGATATATCCTTTGTTTCAAGATTGGGTTTTAATTGAACTGGCGGACAAAAATCATATTCAATCGCGTAACCGTAGTGCACGATCCGCGCATTTTCGGTGCCTGGAAGAAGTTTTAGCATTTGTTGTTGAACATCTTCCGGCAGAGACGTGCTAATACCGTTGCAGTAGATAGTAGATTTTTCAGTGTCTTCGGGTTCCAAAAATACCTGGTGTTGGTTTTTATCTGCAAAGCGAACGATTTTTGTCTCGATGCTTGGGCAGTATCGAGGACCAATAGATTTAATCTGGCCTGTGTACAGGGGGGCACGGTCAAGGTTGTCGTTGATTAGCTTATGAATGCTCTCATTTGTGTAGGTTATCCAGCAGGGAATTTGCTGCTGGATTATTTTGTCTGTCATGAATGAAAATGGCACAGGCTTTTCATCTCCAAGCTGGATATTGAGTTTATCGTAGTCCACCGTTTTTGCATCGAGCCTTGGCGGCGTGCCGGTTTTAAGTCTGCCAAGCTGTAATCCAATGTGTTTTAGACTTTCTGATAGCTTGTTAGCAGGAGGTTCATCAAGTCGGCCGCCTGGGAATTGATTAGTGCCTATGTGCATAAGGCCACGCAAGAATGTCCCTGTGGTCAGCACGACAGTAGGGGCGTGATAGGCTATGTTGTTGTTGCAGAGCACGCCACGGACGGCATTTCTGTCCGTCAATATCTGCTCGACCATCGCTTCGATGATCGTGAGGTTCGGCGTATGTTCGAGCAGCTTTCGGATATAGTCCTTATATTTGTATTTGTCGGTTTGGGCGCGCGGAGACTGAACTGCGGGACCTTTTGAGCGGTTGAGCAAGCGAAACTGGATGCCGGTTGCATCCGCAGCTAAGCCTATAAGACCGCCCATCGCGTCTACCTCTCGCGCAATCTGTCCCTTAGCAAGACCTCCGATAGCTGGATTGCAGCTCATCTTGGCTATCGTGTCTTTGCTTATTGTAATGAGGCATGTTCTGGCGCCGATCTTTGCAGTAGCATGGGCCGCTTCGGTACCGGCATGACCTCCACCTACAACGATGCAATCAAAATCGTTTTTTTTCGTTCTCTTAGACATATTTGGAACGTTTAACAAAATGAAACAATGTCATTCCTGCGGAAGCAGGAATCCAGCAAAGATATGGATTCCGTGTCAAGCACGGAATGACAATGGTTAATTATTCTTTTTTGTTAGAAGCTTTTGGTCAGTATAGCTTTTTGGGCTTTTTAATCAAGGCACGTTCGGTGTTACCTCGGCCACTTGCAGTGGCCTCGCAATATCAAATATGTGATTTGTGGATCGTGATTCGTACTTCGTATCTTGACAACTGATGTTATTTTTCCAATACTATAGTTGGTTTATATTGCAGAATTCGCTGAGTTTGGGTTCTTATACGGAAACCATATAAGCAATAGTTATATGCAAAATAATCTGAACTATACCCTATGAATAAAAGTCCAGAAGCTAAATTTGTCGTCATAAGTGTAATGGGTTCTCATGCCAGTGAAAATGAGGACGAAATCTTTGATCGCAAAATTGACGATATTGAGGTGTCGAGAAGAACCTTTTGGCTTATTAAATCGTACAAAGCTAAGCCGGACATGGTACAAACGATCAGTTCTCAAGCGAACATGAATGGAGAAAATGTTCACTGTATCTTCATTGAGCCATCCTCTGCTGGCGGTTCCGTGCCGACCAAATCCTCAAATCCTGCCAAAATGTATTCTTCAGATAAGCTGAGATGGTCTGAATTTCCAAAGGGAATATCACCGGTTACAGGAAAAATCGATGGTAATGCTTATGCCTTGGTGTTCAACGAACTTAAATTGGTAGATAGTGTAATAGATCTTTGGGACTATGCTGATTTCTTTAATCCATCAAAACCACTGAAAATTATGCAGGGAGCATCAACGCTATGTGCTATAAAAAAGGATATGAGCAAGATACCATTTCGAGAAAGAATCAAATCTCGTTTCAGACGAATAGTAGCAGTTGGAAAGCTATGTTCTCCTTATGGAGTTTGGGTTAAATAAGAGCAGGCATATAACAAAATGCTGCACCTGACCGCTATTCCGCTACGCTTCATAGGGCAGGTTAGCTATCCGTTATGTGCTTTGAGAGCTTGAATTTGAAGATAATTCACTCCGCCTGAAGCGGAGAAATCCGAAGCTCTAAATCCGAAATACTAAACAAACCTGTCCTGAGCAGCGTCGAACGGATTCCGATTACCTAAATTCAAAACCCAAAACGTTTTTGTCATTTTGTCATTTGGATTTGCTCTGTAGAAAAGATGTCATTTCGACCGTAGAGAGCGCAGCGAACGGAGTGGAGAAATCTGGGTTAGCAGCACTATTGCATACAGATTTCTCGATCCTTCGACTATGCTCAGGACAGGCTTCGCCCCTGTTTTTGTCTTCGACAGAAGACACGGGGGCTCCGCTCGAAATGATGTTGTTGTGAAGATTTCTACAAATCAATTTGGATTTCGATATTCGAATTTAGGATTTAAGTTTATATACAGTATAGCTTTCTTAACTTTATAATCAAGGCAAGTTCGGTGTTGCCTCGGCCACTTGCAATGGCATGGCAATGTTTAATATGTGGTTTGTGGATCGTGCTTCGTATCTTGACAACCGATATCATTTTTTCAATAATGCTAATGACTTAGGAAAGCATTGTCTTTTAAATTCGGTTAAAATATATCTATCTCGTCATGGCGTAGGCCAGAGCCGTAGTCAGACCGTAGTCCCGAATGAGTTCTTACATGGAAACCACATAAGCATAGTTAGCACTAAACCAAAAATTGAGATAATTACTAGATCAATGAAGAAAAGAAAATTAGTATTGGTTAATCCAGTTAATCCAGTACGGAATGGCTTAACTATTAACAAAAGCTCTCGTTTTCCTCCAATCGGATTGGGTATAATTGCTGCTTTAACACCTAAATCATGGAATGTTTCGCTGATTGATGAAAATTGGACCCCTTTTTCATATCAAGACGCGGATTTAGTTGGTATTACTGCTTTTACGTCCTCAGTAAACAGGGCTTATGAAATTGCAACAAAATATCGTAATAACAACGTAAAAGTCGTGATGGGAGGTATACACGCTTCATTATGTACTGATGAGGCTCAAAAATACGTTGATAGTGTAGTAGTCGGAGAAGCAGAAACTGTTTGGCCCAGAGTAATTGAAGATTTCCAAGCAGGAAATCTCAATACACTTTATAAGGGAAATTGGACCGATTTGAAAAATACGGTGATGCCACAACGCGATTTATTTCATCCTGAATATCAATTTGCCTCAATTCAGACCTCACGAGGTTGTCCTATGGATTGCGAGTTTTGTTCGGTAACAGCATTTAATGGCAACCGATATCGTCGTCGCCCTATTGAAGATGTTCTTGCCGAGTTGGAAACAATACCTCAAAAGATGATATTTTTCGTTGATGATAATATAGTGGGTTACGGAAAGAAATCACGTGAACAAGCACTGGCTCTTTTTAAGGGTATGGTAAAATTAAAGCTTAGTAAATTATGGTTTTGCCAAGCTTCTTTAAACTTTGCTGAAGATGAAGAATTGTTATACTGGGCAGGTAAAGCTGGTTGCAAAATGGTATTTTTAGGGATTGAATCGGAAGAAATAGACACTCTAAAAGAAATTAATAAAAATATGAATATAAATATAGGTGTCGACTCCTATAACAAAGTATTTCGTCGAATTCAAAAGGCAGGGATCGCTGTTCTTGGTGCATTTATTTTCGGTATGGATAATGATGATCAAGAA
>Ga0315545_1002806_pt1 | contig 15395 bp, 17 predicted proteins | sample SalMarSW160210MG_FD_203096 | JGI IMG/M metagenome (GOLD analysis project Ga0315545, IMG submission 203096) | Salt marsh sediment microbial communities from the Plum Island Ecosystem LTER, Massachusetts, United States - Salt Marsh Sediment SW1602-10 ... | reverse complement strand
GAGATCGCCGCGTGCGCCAAAAGGATCATCACCATGCGGGACGGCAGGATAATCTCAGATGAATATAAAGAAAATAACAGACCGGTCCACGACGACGCGGCGCCTGAGATCTCGCTGGCTGACATTATCGCAGAGAAACATTCCGCCATCGGCCATATGGAGTTCATCCAGCATCTGCATCAGTCGATACAGGCCATTTTTTCCAATAAAGTCCGTTCCTTCCTGTCTATGCTGGGGATCCTTTTCGGTGTCGGGGCGGTGATCGCGATGATGGCGTTGGGCGAGGGCGCCAAGGTGTCTATGGAACAGCGGCTTAAATCGTTAGGTTCAAACCTGCTTTCCATCAGGGGCGGTTCTGCCAGATTTCACGGGGCGTCCAGCGGCGCCGGGACGGTAACGCGGTTTACGTTTGAAGATGCCGAAGCCATACGGGGGCTTTCACCGCTGGTAAAGAGCGTAAGCGGCGACTGCCGCGGCAGCGGCCAGCTCGTGTATGAGAATGAGAACTGGAGTTCGAGTATCGAGGGGGTAGAGTATGATTACGGGGTCATGCGCGCGGCTATCCCCGAGACAGGCAGGTGGTTTACCCGGGAAGAGATAACGGGGCGCGAGAAGGTCGCGATCGTGGGGGCGACGGTCGTCGAAAAACTGTTCAAAGACACCAACCCCGTCGGCAAGATAATAAAGATAAACCGCATCAATTTCAGGGTCATCGGGATCGCTCCGCAAAAAGGTTCGATGGGGCCGCACGATCAGGATGATGTCGTCTATATTCCTTTGACGACCGCCATGTACAGGGTGCTGGGGAAAGATTATCTTGACCAGATCTATGTCGAGGTCTCGGATGTGAAAGCCATCGATGAGGCACAGGTGCGTATCGAGGAGATCATCAGGAAACGGCGCAGGTTGTATCAAGACGAAGATTCGTTCGAGATCCGGAATATGAGCGAGATCCAGGAAATGCTCAGCAGCACGACGCAGACGATGAGCCTGCTTTTGGGAAGCATTGCCGCGATATCTCTTTTGGTGGGGGGCATCGGGATCATGAATATCATGCTGGTATCGGTCACGGAACGCACCAGGGAGATCGGCCTGCGCAAAGCTATCGGCGCGCGTAACGCCGATATCATGTCTCAATTCCTGATAGAAGCGGTTGTCATGACGTTTAGCGGCGGCGTCATGGGGATCTTATTGGGCGCGGGTACCGCTCTCGTCATGACGACGGGGTTTGGGTGGGCGACGAGGGTCTCGCTCTTCAGCATCCTGTTGTCGACCACGTTTTCCATAGCGGTCGGCATAGGATTCGGCCTGTGGCCGGCGAAAAAGGCGGCCCGGCTTAATCCCATCGAGGCGCTGCGGTATGAATAGATTTCTTGGTGTGTCTATTCGATCCCCTTTTCAATGTTTCCCAAATAAATAATTACAGAAAAGTTCGGGTTTTGGGGTGGCGTGGGGAGCCAAATTTAAGGGCCCCGGCTTTTGCCGGGGCCCTTAAATGTCAGGTGCTTCGTGAGCTCAAAGCGAAGACCTGGAAAGGGGCGGATAAGGGCAGGGCCCGTTTCCCCGTAAGCCGTGCTGCGGCCTCAAGGGAGCTGCGAGCAAGAGACTTGCAGGGGTTATGTTATTGGGATATAATCAATTTCATGAAAATCATAACGCAAATACTGTCGCTTGAAGAACTGACGCAGATGGCCCTTGCCACTTTCGGGAATCTGGTAAAGGCGGTCGTCGATGTCGACAGGGAGTTGCTCGCGGTGGATGCCGAACTTCATTCCGATCTGGAGGCGCTGCTTCTTGAAGACGGATCAAAACAAAGAAGTCTTTGGGGGATAAATCTTTATCCAGAGATGCAGGGAGAGGATTTCATTGAATTTGATTCGTTGATCAATATTCGGCCGTCTCAGGGCAATCGAAGCCGCGGGATAGACGAGGAAGGGATGCGCAAGAAAATTGCCGCAGTGGTGGCAAAAAGGATAAAACGATGAGTCCTCGGCATAAAGATCTTGCCAGTCCTCAGCATAAAGATCTTGCCAGCCCCCAGCATAAAGATCTTGCCGCCGGACGCTGGAAAAAGTTGTCTTTCTTAGAGCAGATGTCAAATATCGGAAGCGAAGTGGAGCGCGCCTTGAACTGGCAAGCGAAGCATAATGCCGCCTATAGCCAGAAGGCGTTTGAGCGGGCTCTTGAGCTGATAGATCTGACCATGGAAAGCGCTACAGGCAGGACTCGCCTCAAAGAGCTTGCCCGCGTACGCGAGGTCCTTGTGGATTATTTTGTCGGTGCAAATCAGTTTAAATCGACCGAGACATCCTGGAGGAGGTATTTTTTTCCTTTTGCCTATGCTGTGCGCCGTCATCATTGATCGGCGTTTTTTCAAAAATATCATTTGACAAAGACGGAAAGCGTGTTACTTTATTTAAAAAGGTAATACCATAAGATGAAGAGATTCGGCGTTTCGTTGGAAGACAATCTGCTGGTTGAGCTGGACGGTCTGGTCAGGAAGCACAAGCTCCCCAACCGCTCCCAGGCCATCCGCTACCTTATCCGCAAGTATGTCACCAAGGAACAGTGGGAGACGAATCAGGTCGTGACCGGATGCATTGTCCTGGTCTATGACCATCATAAGAGAGACCTCTTGACCAAGGCCGTTGAGATCCAGCACAAATGGCAACACCTCGTTTTGTCTTCGCAGCACGTCCACCTGGACCACAGCAATTGTCTTGAGACGATCACGGTAAAGGGGAGGGCCAGGAAGCTGCAGGGATTGGCGGACGGGCTCATCGGCTTGAAAGGCATGAAACATGGGCAGTTGGTCATGAGCACGTTAGGATAGGGCGCCCCGGTATATTTTTTTGCCGATAGGTAACACGAAAATGATAAACGTATTATCAATGGAGAGAAAGGAGGCGTCATGGGGGTAAAGACGAAGGCAGGATTCCTGGTCGCATGGGTGATTTCGGCATGGGTGCTGTTCCAGCCCTGCGCCCAGGCGCATTTCGGGATGGTCATTCCTTCGCGCGATATCGTGGAGGAACAAAAAGAGGCAGACGTGGATATCAAGGTCATGTTTGCCCACCCCTTCGAAGGGGTATCCATGGATATGGAAAGACCCGTTCAATTCGGGGTATTCGTTGATGGCAAAAAAGAGAATCTCCTGGGAAGCTTAAGGCCTTATGAGGTGAAGCTGTATTCGGATGAGGAGTCTTATAAGGGTTGGCAGGCTGATTATAAAATTCAGCGTCCGGGAGACTATATATTTTATGTCGAGCCTGCACCTTACTGGGAGCCGGCCGAGGATTGTTACATCGTGCATTATACAAAAGTCATTATTGACGCCTTCGGTAAGGAGGAAGGGTGGGATGAAGAAGTCGGTTTAAAGACGGAGATCGTCCCCCTGACGCGTCCGTTCGGAATTTACGCGGGCAATGTCTTTCAGGGCATCGTCAAGGTAAACGGCAGACCGGTCCCTTTCAGCGAGGTCGAAGTCGAGTACTACAATGAAAAGGGCGCGTATAGCGCCCCCAAGGGTCCTTTCGTCACCCAGGTCGTCAAGTGCGATGAAGACGGCGTCTTTACCTATGCCGTTCCCAAGGCGGGATGGTGGGGATTTGCGGCGCTCAATGAAGATGATGAGACCATCAAGCAGGGCGAGGAAGAAAAATCCGTTGAGATAGGCGCCGTGTTGTGGCTGAAGGCCTATGAGATGAAATAGCAAAACCATGCATATATCCGAAGGTGTTTTATCATTTCCCGTTATCGCTGCGGGCTACGCGTTGACGGCTACCGGCGTCGGCATAGGGTTAAAACGGTTGAAAGACAAGGACATCGTCAAGACGGCGGTCTTTTCTGCAACCTTTTTTATCGCCTCTTTGATCCACGTGCCCCTTGGCCCGAGCAACGTCCATCTTATCCTGAATGGATTGGTAGGACTCTTGCTGGGGCCTGCCTGTTTTTGCGCTCTCTTCGTGGCGTTATTGCTTCAGGCCGTTCTTTTCCAATTCGGAGGGCTGACAAGCCTGGGGGTGAATACCTTCAACATGGCGATGCCCGCGCTGTTGTGTTATGCCGTCTTCGTTCGTGCCATGAGAAACGGCCGCCTGCCCCTTGCCCTTGTCGGGTTCCTGGCCGGGTTCGTTTCCGTGTCCGGCAGCGCCTTGTTGTTGAGTGTGTCTCTCATCCTGAGCGCAGAGCACTTTGAATCTTCGGCAAAAGTGATCTGCGCGGCCCATGTCCCCGTGATGGTCATAGACGGCGTGATCACCGCGGTTGTCCTGTCTTTCATCAAGAAAGTCAAACCGGAGATGCTATGCGCCTGAAGGTACTCCTTTTTTTTCTGGCAGGAATGGTCCTCCTTTTGTCCGGTGGACACCCTGCCCTGGCCCATAAGGTCAATCTTTTTTGTCACTTCGAAGACGGTATGCTGAAGGGCGAAGGATATTACGGCGGCGGCCGTCCCGCCCGGAATGCCGAAATCGAGGTTACCTCTCTGAATGATAATGTCCTCATCGCAAAAACCCGGACAGACGACGATGGAAAATTCTCGGTTGAATTGAACCCCCTTGGTCCTGTCAGGGTGGTCATGGGAGCCGGACAGGGGCACCGGGCCGAGTTCATTGTCGAGCCGGAAGGATCCGTATCGGTCGGACATGACGATCCCGTCGGCGAAAAGGTCATCGCCGACAGCCGGATCAAGGGTTGCGTTGAAGACAGGATCAGATCGCTCGAGGAGAGGATCGGGTATCTTGAAAAACGCCAATCGGACCCGGGGATGATGACCGTCATCGGCGGGATCGGTTGGATAGCCGGTATCTTTGCCTTGATCTATTTAGCGAAAAAGAAAAATGCACTTTGATGTTTTCTCACAAGGGCGGTCGTTCTTCCATGTGCTCGATCCGCGGATCAAGATCCTGGCGTTCATCCCTTTGGTCTTTGTCGTGGCCCTCTTGCGGAATAGCGATGCAGCCGCATGTTACTTGCTCCTGGCTTGTGGGTTCACCCTGGCAGGAGGCATCGATCCGAGAGAGTTATTGAGCCGCATCATCGCATTGAATATATTCATCGGGCTCCTTTGGCTTACGCTTCCTTTTAGCATCGAAGGGGAAACTCTTTTTGCGGTCAAAACCTTTTCGTTCAGCCTTGAAGGAGCTCTTTATACCTTTGTCATCACGCTCAAGGCGAACGCCATCCTGTTATTCACGATAACGCTGATAGGCACGACGGACGTCTTCGCCCTTGCGCACGCGCTTTTTCATCTTAGATTCCCCAGGAAATTGGTCTATCTGACGATTTTTCTCTACCGGTACGTGGGCGTGCTCCACGAGGAATACGAGAGACTCGCCCATACCGTCAAGGCCAGATCCTTTTGTCCGCGGACCGATCTCTATTCGCTTAGAACGTATGGGAACATGGTAGGGATGCTTTTTGTCAATAGTTATGAAAGGTCAGAGAGGATATATCAGGCGCTGACCCTGAGGGGATTCCGGGGGGATTTCCCGATGTTGACGCATTTTCATCTCCACAGGGTCGATGTCCTGTTTGCCGTATTCATGGCGCTCATTATTCTCACCCGGTTCGTCTTATGGAATTGATCGGATTGAAAGGTATCCATTACGAATACCCGGGAGCAATCAAGGTCTTTGAAGGGCTTGATCTCTCTTTAAAAGACGGCCAGCGTATCGGGATTATCGGCGCCAATGGAAGTGGAAAGACAACACTCTTTTCTCTCCTTATGGGTTTATGTTACCCGCAAAAGGGCAATATTTTTCTTTTTGATAAAGCGTGCACGGAAGAAAAAGATTTCGTGCAGGCCAGAAGAAGGATCGGCTATCTTTTCCAGGATCCCGATGACCAGGTGTTTTGCCCTACGGTCGAAGAGGATATCGCCTTCGGCCCGTTAAACCTCGGAGAAAGACTTGAGGATGTCAAACGACAAACACAAGAGATCCTCCGGGAATTAGGAATAAAGGCATTGCAGAAACGGATAACCACGAGATTATCATGGGGGCAAAAGCGGCTCGTTTCTTTGGCCGGTGTCCTTGCCATGAATCCGGAGGTGCTTATCCTGGATGAGCCGACGGCAAGCATCGACGACAATGTCATAAAAAAGATCACACAATACCTGAAGAGCACGGACTATTCTCTGCTCATTGCTTCTCATGACAGACAGTTTCTCGAGGATCTGTGCCCGGACATCTATTTATTAAAAGACGGGAGGTTAACTCCCAAGTAAACTCGTAAGGACCGTTTTACGATGAAAGAAGGAGGGTGATGTGATGCGAAGTCATTTTTCAAGATGCCTGGTCCTGGGTTTGGGTCTCTGCGTAGGACTCGCGTTTAGTCATAGAGACGTAGGGGCGGAGCCTTCAAATGCCGAATGGGTGCAACGCATGGAACAGATGGAGGCGAGGATAAAGGAACTCGAAGACCGATTGGCCGTTTATGAGGGCAAAGAGGAAGGGCGTCAAACAAAACTGAGCCGGGTCGAGGAGAAGATCGAGGGGCTCGATAGCAAGATGGAAGAAGCAAGGGCCTCCGGCATAGTCCCTTTGATGGAGGGTATCGAGATCGGAGCGGGGGCGACATTCGTCTATCAATTCACGGACCGGGCCAACGGCGACGATCTTGCCCAGGCAAGTGATGACGTCGGGGATGCGTCCTATTCCGTCGACCTTGAACTATCGAAAGAGTTCGATGATTTCGGCAAGGCCTTGATATTATTCGAAGCCGGAGAAGGAGCGGGCGTCGAAGACGAGCTCAAGGTTTTCAGCAACGTCAACTTCGATGCGACGGGAGGCGATTCGAACCTGGGGGTCGTTGAGGGCTGGTATGAACAGTATATGGGCCCGGCGACCTTAAGATTCGGTAAGCTCGATGCGACGTATCTCATCGATAACAATGAATACGCGAACGACGAATGCACTCAGTTTTTGGGCCGCATTTTCCGCAATAACCCAGCCGTCGAATTTCCCGATAACGGCGCAGGGCTGCGACTGGCTTTGGCTCCCCGTGAATGGGTCGAGATGGAATCCATCGTCATGGATGGGGATGCCGATTGGGAGGATCCGTTCTCCGATGCCTTTTTTGCCGGGCAGGTCAACATAAAGCCCGGGTTGTTCGGTCGGCCGGGGAATTACCGTTTCTTCGGGTGGGCAAGCGACCGGGAACATACTCAATGGGACGACCCCTCCCAAAGCGAAGAGATGGGTTACGGTTTCGGATTGAGCTTTGATCAGGAGGTCACCGACAACGTCGGGGTCTTTGCCCGCTATGCCTGGGAATACCCGGAAGTCTATTTAAACGGAGATGATGTTTCATTGGAGCAATCCTATAGTATCGGCGTGCAGTGTGCCGGCGCTCCTTGGAACAGGGATGAGGATGTTTTGGGTATCGCCTTCGGAGGCGTGACGCCTTCAAATGATTACAAAAAGTCCGACAGCGTCTTGAATGCCGACACAGAGTATCATCTCGAGTCATACTACGGCTATAAGATCAACGATCACTTGACGATCAGTCCGGATATCCAGGTCATTTGGAATCCTTATGGAAATGATGCGGCAAACGGAGACAAGACGATCGTCGTTGGCGGCATAAGAAGCCAGGTCGATTTTTAAATAGGAAAGACAGGAATTTTCCCAAACTTCCCGTTGGAGACAAAGGGGAGTTCGTGCAGGAGATCCCGCCCTTAAAAAGGGCGGGATCTTTTTCGCACCTTGCGTTGGTTTTTCGTTTCTTGCGAGGGGTGGGGGAATCGCTGCCGCCATTGCAAGGGCTTTTTGTTTTGGGCATAATTCCCCCATAGGAAAAAAAGGAGAAGGAGGGGGTCCTCCTTGACAAGTAGCCCTATTTAGGGTATATTTTAGTTAATATAAGTTAATTTAGGTTAAAATAGGTTAATCCAGAAGGGAGGAGGATGTGACCGATAATATGATACTTACCACAAGGGAATTGGCGAAGTATCTCAAGCTTAACGAGAAGACGGTCATCAAGATGGCCCAGGCCGGGGAGTTACCCGGGTTTAAGGTCGGCAATCAGTGGCGGTTCTATCTGTTGACGATCGACGAATACCTTCAGGATAAGATCGTCAAGCAGCCGGCGCGCCCCGCTTCGGGTATCATCGAATCCAAGAGTGTGGATATCCCCCTGTCGCGCCTGACGAACGAAGCGCATATCGTCCTGGACCTGCATTCCCAAGAGGCCGACGGGGTGCTGTTCGAGCTGGCCGAGAAGGCACGCCAGGCGGGTATCGCCACCTCCGCTGAAAACCTGTTGATACAGCTCAAGAAAAGAGAACAGATGCTCAGCACCGCTATCGGCAATGGGGTCGCCATCCCGCATCCTCGCAATCCCAGCGATGAGATATTCCAGCGCACGGGCGTGATCATCGGCCGTTCCCTGAAGGGCGTGACCTTCGGCGCTCCCGATGCCAAGAAGGTGCATCTGTTCTTCATGATATGCGCCACGGACGTCATCCGGCATCTCAATCTCTTGTCGAAGGTGGCGGGCTTGACAAGCATGCAAGATATCCTGAAAGAATTCTTAAAGGCAAAAACAAAAGAAGGGATCATGCGGCTCCTTCTTGAATCAGAGAGGGCGCGGATCATTTCTTCTTGAGCAAAGGAGTGCAAGAGATGTTTTTTCTTTCACGGCTGAGCCTCGGCGATATTTTTTTGGACATCCCGCCGTCCGATTTCAAGAGTGTCATGTTCCACATGTTCAGAAATTCAAGGTATTCCAAGAAGAAAGAGGCGTTCGAGGCGGTGATCGCCCGGGAAGATCTCGGGTCCACCACCCTCGGCCACGGTGTCGCCCTGCCGCATTGCCGTTTGAAGGGCTTCTCGGGTTTTTACGTGAAGTTCGCCCTTTTCCGGGACCGCCCCGGTTACGTGGCGCCGAACGGGCAAGAGGCCCGTTTCGTATTTCTGGTCGTCGGGCCCGAAGAGGAACGGGAGGATTACCTGCACTACTTGTCGCATATCGTCAAGGTCATGGGTATCCCTCGGGTCCGTGACGAGCTCCTGAGCGCCAAGAACAAGAAAGAGATAAGAGTCGTCCTTCGGCGTTATGGCAAAGAGGAGCTCGAGAAGAGGGCGCCTGCATGGAGATAAGCGTCTTTCTGGGTATCGCGATACTCCTGGGGTTCATCGGCGGGAAGATAAGCAACAAGGTGAAGTTCCCGGCCGTGATCGGCTATATCCTGGCCGGTCTCCTCCTGGGTCCCTCGTTTTTGAATCTTTTCCACGAGGCCTTTTTGGAGAACCTGGGGCTCATCAGCGATCTCACGCTGGGCCTGGTGGCCTTTATCATCGGCAGCGAACTACGGCTGGGCATCCTAAGAAATGTCGGCAAGGGGATCTTGGTTATCATATTGGCGGAAAGCCTCTTCGCCTTCTTCGCCGTCTTCGCCCTCATCTACGTGTTGACCCATAAATTATACCTGGCCCTGCTTTTCGGGGCCATGGCGCCCGCCAGCGCACCCGCCGGGACGGTGGTGGTCCTGCAGGAGTATAAGGCGAAGGGCCCGTTGACGAACGCCCTCCTCGCGGTGGTCGGCCTCGACGACGGATTGGCCATCCTCATCTATGCGTTCGCGGCCGCTCTGGCCAGGATCTCGATCTCCAGTGCCCATGTGTCCCTGGGGGCGGCCGTCGGCGCGCCGCTCCTTGAGATAGCGGGAGCCCTTGTGCTCGGGGGCGTCCTGGGTCTGGTCCTGGCCGTCGCCGCAAAAAAGATCGTCTCCAAGCAGGAGCTGCTCATCTTGACGCTGGCGGCCGTGTTTCTTTGCGTCGGGCTTTCGAACATGTTCCATTTCTCCCTCATCCTTTCGAATCTGGCATTCGGCATGATCATCGCCAATACCTACCTGCGCACGTCCCGGAGGGCCTATGACGCCATCCATGGCATCGCGCCGCCGCTCTACGTCTTATTTTTTGTCCTTGCCGGCGCCCACTTACAGATACGGCTTTTACCGGCCATGGGCCTGATCGGTGTCCTTTATATCATCGGCCGGTCGCTGGGATTGATCGGCGGCGCCTGGTTCGGCGCGACGGTCTCAGGGGCGCACGAGAATATCCGCAAGTATCTGGGGCTGGGGATCCTGTCCCAGGCGGGGGTGGCTATCGGCCTGGCCCTTTTGGTCGGCAGGGAATTCGCAGATATGAACGATGTGGGTAAGGAGGTCTCGCGTCTGGTCATCAATACGATCGCGGCGACCACGATCTTCTTTGAGATCGTAGGGCCCCTGACGACGAGGTTCGCGATCACGCGGGCCGGCGAGATCGGTAAACTCAAAAGATTCAGAGAATAGAGGAGAGACATAGAGGAGAGACAGGGATGTATTTTATCGTTTTGTTGCTCTATCGCGAAGACATGCTGGACGATTTTCTCTCCCTGCTCGTCGAGGCGGGGATCCATGACGCGATCGTCGTCAACGGCACGGGTTTCGCGCGGTCTCTGATGTACGAGGTCCCCATCTTCGCCGGCCTGAGAAAGGCCCTGGAGCACAACAGGTCTTACAGTCACGTCGTCTTCGGCTATGCGCGCGACGAATACAGCGTCCGTAATGTGGTGAGCATGGCCAGGGACGAGGGCATCGACCTGGATAAGCCGGGGGTGGGGATGTTCATGGCTCTTCCGATAGCCCTGAAGTTCGGGACCGAGCAAGAACTCTCGATGTAGGGTCCCTATTTTAGGGTCCCTATTTTCGGACCCTGGTATCTGAACCGCGGTCCCCGGACGAGGATGATGAGCTTAACGGCCCTAGGGGGCGATGGGGAGGGTTTTCCAGCGGCGATTTTTCTTGTTGCCATGTCGCGGGGGAGAGCGGTATAATTTACGGGCTGGACAGGGAGTCCGGCAGACCCTTCTAACCCGATAAACGAAAAGGAGGCCGTGACATGGGAACGCGCGGAAGACAGATATTGGAAGAACTGGGCATCAAGATCCCCGAGCTGACCAAGATGTTGAACAGGGCCTTTGCCGATGAGTGGCTCGCCTATTATCAATACTGGCTTGGGGCGAAGGTGGCCGTCGGCATGCCGAAGGAAGCGGTGGTCGCCGAGCTGACGCAGCATGCGGCCGATGAGCTGCGCCACGCCGGGATGCTCGCGGACCGCATCATCCAGCTGGGCGGCACGCCGCTCCTGGAGCCCAAGGAGTGGTACGACAAGACGAACTGCGGCTACGACAAGCCCGAGGACCCCAACGTCCGGGTGCTCCTGGACCAGAACATCAAGGGTGAGCAGTGCGCCATCACCACCTACAAGAAGCTCATCGATCACACGAAGGACAAGGACCCGGTGACGTACGACATGGCCCTGAAGATCCTCGAAGACGAGATCGAACACGAAGAGGACCTGGAGGCCATTAAGACGGACATCAAGGCGATGTTCAAGAAGTAAGACGAGGACGCCAGAGGGGGTCAGGGTGGCTTAAGACAAGGCCCTGACCCCTTGTTCTGTCCAGGACGCCGCAACGGCCACGCAGGGGACGCGATATGTTTCAGTGGATCGTTTTGCCCTTATTGATCTTCCTGGCCCGGGTCACCGACATGTCCCTGGACACGATGCGCATCCTCTTTATCTCCCGGGGCAAGAAGGCGATCGCCCCCGTTCTGGGATTTGTCCAGGTCCTGATCTGGTTGTTGGCGATACGACAGATCTTCCTGAACCTCTCGAACCCCATCTGTTACGTCGCCTATGCCGGCGGCTTCGCCGCGGGGACGTGGGTCGGGATGCTCCTCGAGGAGAAGCTGGCCATCGGCGTGCAGGTCATCCGTGTCATCACCCGGATGGACGCGACGCAATTGATCCGGTTCCTGAAGGAGGCGGGGTATGGCGTCACCTTTGTCGACGGCCACGGCACGACGGGCACCGTCAGCATCATCTATACGATCGCCAGGAGGCAGGAGATCCCGCGCATCATCGAGGCCGTGACCCGTTTCAACCCGAAGGCCTTTTATACCGTCGAAGACATCCGTTCCATGAGCGAGGACGGCGCTTCTTTAAAGAGGCGGCCGCTCCCGTAGGACGCCTCCTCTCGTTATTGAGTGACGCCGCAGGAGGACAGGACTCCGGCAAGACCCTGCCGTCCGCGCCTGCCGGATGCGCACGGGGTCCCGGGCGCGACGGGTCCCCGGGCGCGACGCGTGGGCCGCCCTCACGAAGACGGATCCAAAAAAAATCATTGCGGCTGAAGGTCTTTAAGGCTTACAATAGACGGGCGCAAGCGCTTTTAAGGAGAAAATCATGGATTCTCAGAAATATCTGGAAATGCTTGGACAGTGGGTCTTGACCAGCGGCCTGCAGATAGTGTTCGTCATCGTGCTCGCGGCGATGGCGCTCAAGATCGTCAACCTGACCATCCAGAAGCTCTTCAGGTTGAAGCAGGAAGAAGACGATGTCGAGCTGCAGAAGAGGGCGCATACCTTGCGTTCGATGTTCGGGTCCGTGGTGCGGATCGTCGTCCTGATCCTGGCCGGCATGATGATCCTCGAAAAGCTGGGGATCGAGATCGGTCCCGTGTTGGCGGCCGCCGGCGTCCTGGGCCTGGCCGTCGGGTTCGGCGCCCAGAAGCTCATCGAAGACGTCATCGGCGGCTTCTTCATCTTCCTGGAAGACCAGATCCGCGTGGGCGACGTCGTCCAGATCGGCGACAAGGGCGGTCTCGTCGAAAAGGTCAACATGCGCATGGTCGTCCTGCGGGACCTCGCCGGCAACGTGCACTATATGCGCAACGGCGGCATCGGCGTCGTGACGAACATGACGAAGGACTTTTCGATGTATGTCTTTGACATCGGCGTGGCCTACCGCGAGGACACCGACGAGGTCGTGGAGGTGATCAAGCAGGTCGACGAAGGCCTGCGCAAGGACCCGGCCTTCAAGGACAACATCCTGGCCCCCATCGAGATCTTCGGCGTCGACCAGTTCGCCGACTCCGCGGTGATCATCAAGGCGCGTACGAAGACCAAGCCCATCAAGCAGTGGGGCGTCGCCCGGGAGTTCAACCGGCGCCTCAAGAAGAGATTCGATGAGCTGGGCATCGAGATCCCTTTCCCGCACACCACCCTCTACATGGGGCAGGACAAGAAGGGGGGCGCCCCGGCCCTCAACGTGAGGGTAGACAAAAAAGGCTGAGGTCTTTATGGCTGAGGAAAAGAGCAAGCAGCGGCCCAAGAGGGAGACGGCCAAGAACGGCTCCGCACGCGGATCACGGAAGATCTCCCGGACGGCGGGCCTGGCGCCCGGCACGCTGGTGCACGTCGGTGAGGAGCGGGCGGGCCGCATCCGCATCACCTTCCTGGATTACGACGCGCAGAACTTTCAGGAAAAAGAGGTCGCCACCGCCAAAGAGTGCTTCCCCTTGCGCGATACCCAGACGATCAGCTGGATCAATATCGACGGTATCCACGATATGGTCTCGATCGAGCAGATCGGCAAGTGTTACAAGATCCACCCCCTCGTCCTGGAGGATATCGTCAACACGGAGCAGCGGCCCAAGATCGAGGACTTCGGCACGTATTGTTACGTCGTCCTGAAGATGTTGACCTTTGACGACGTCAAGGGCCGCGTCGTCTCCGAGCAGGTCAGCCTCATCTTGGGGCAAAACCACGTCATTTCTTTCCAGGAGACGATCGGCGACATCTTCGATCCCGTCCGGGAGCGTATCCGTCAGCATAAAGGCATGATCCGCGAGATGGGGGCGGACTACCTTCTGTATACCTTGTTGGACGCCGTCGTGGACGGTTACTTCGTCATCTTGGAAAAGATGGGGGAGCGGCTCGAGGGCTTGGAGGAGGAGGTCATCAAGGACCCCGAACCCCAACTCTTGCAGCGTATCCATGGCGTGAAGAGCCAGATGGGGCTGCTGCGTCGTTCGGTCTGGCCGCTGCGCGAGGTCATCGGGGGCCTGGTCCGCAGCGAGTCGTCCCTCGTCACGCCGGCGGCCAGGCCCTTTTTCCGGGACGTCTATGACCACACGATCCAGGTCATTGAGACGATGGAGTCCTACCGCGATATGGTCTCGGGGCTTTTGGACGTGTACCTTTCAAGCCTCAGCAACCGGACGAACGAGATCATGAAGGTGTTGACCGGCTTCGCGGCCATCTTTATCCCTTTGACCTTTATCGTCGGCCTCTATGGGATGAACTTCAATACGGCTTCGCCTTTCAACATGCCCGAGTTGAACTGGCGTTACGGGTACCCCTTTGCTTGGGGATTGATGATCACGACCGTCGCCTCTATGTTCTTCTTTTTCAAAAAGAAGAAGTGGCTCTAGCGCATGGAACGATTCGTCTTTGAGCTAAGCGTCGTCCTGGTCGGCGCCGCGGTCCTGTCGTATGCGGCCGTCTTGCTGAAACAGCCGATCATCGTGGCGTACGTCCTGTGCGGCGTCCTCCTGGGGCCCTGGGGAGCGGGGTGGGTCCGGCAGGTGGATTTTATCGAGGTCGTCTCGCACCTGGGGATAACGCTCCTTTTGTTTCTCGCGGGGCTGTGTCTGCATCCACAGAAACTGATGCGGGGATTCAAAAGGGCAGGGCCCGTGACGGCGGGCAACTGTCTTTTTTCTTTCGTGCTCGCCTTTTCGTTCGCGCGTCTCTTCGGATTCAGCAGCGTGGAGGCGCTCTGTGTCGGGCTGGCGATGATGTTTTCCAGCACCATCCTCGTCGTCAAGCTCCTGCCCACGACCCGCCTTCACCACAGCCACATGGGTGCGGTCTCTATCGGGATCCTGATCCTACAGGATATGTTGGCGGTCGCGGTCCTGGCCTTTTTGAGGTGTCTGGGAGAGCCCGGTTGGGTGTTCTTCAATTTCGGGTTTTTGCTGCTTAAGCTGGCGGGTTTTCTGGTCGTCCTGTTCCTCTTTGAGCAGTTCGTCCTGCGCCGGGCCATGGCGCACGTGGAGCGGTTGCACGAGATCCTCTTCGTGCTGGGGCTGGCCTGGTGTTTCGGCATCGCGAGCATTTCGAACCGGATGGGCCTCTTTTACGAGACAGGGGCCTTTTTTGCCGGTGTCGTCCTGGCCCGTCACCCGATCTCGCTCTTCATCTCGGAGCGCCTCAAGCCCCTGCGCGACTTCTTCCTCGTCCTCTTTTTCTTCTCGCTGGGCGCGCAGATGAACCTGGGCATCATCAGGAAGATATGGCTGCCGTCTGTCCTCCTGGCGGCCCTCTTTTGCATGCTCAAGCCCTGGTTCCTGAAGCACCTTTTTTTGCGCTCCAAAGAGGAGCCCTCCTTTGCCAAGGAGGCCGGCCTGAGACTGGGGCAGTTGAGCGAATTTTCGCTCCTGATAGCCCTGCTCGCCTTCCAGCTCGGGCACATCAGCAGCGTCGCCTCCCAGTTCATCCAGTTGGTGACGCTCCTGACCTTTCTCATCTCGAGTTATCTCGTGGTCTTCCGCTA
>Ga0315545_1002805_pt1 | contig 15399 bp, 16 predicted proteins | sample SalMarSW160210MG_FD_203096 | JGI IMG/M metagenome (GOLD analysis project Ga0315545, IMG submission 203096) | Salt marsh sediment microbial communities from the Plum Island Ecosystem LTER, Massachusetts, United States - Salt Marsh Sediment SW1602-10 ... | reverse complement strand
CTACTACCATAGGCTTTCTCCTTCGAGATTAAATTGTTTGTTTTCGTAATTTTTACTGCTGCATTTTCTTCAAAATAAGAGCAATAATAAGCAACACTACGCCGACACCTGCGAGAACCAGATACCACATAATTTCTCTCCTAAAAATTAGCAGTGAAAATGTTTGTTTTATGCCTTGCTTCCATTCTTTGTTTCGCTGAACATATCAGCTAATATTTTTTGTATTTTATTTTCTTTGTCAAGCTTTGCTTTGTCAATGATATTCTGTAATTCCCCTTTATCGAACCACAGGCCGTGACCTTTAGGGCATCTGTCTATAAGCAGGGCGGGGGGCGATTGGCCGACGAGCACTTTTTGCATTTTTTTGTCGCAAATGGGGCAGAGCCTGGCTTTTTCGGTGCTCTCTCGGTCTACTTTGAAAGAGTCTATTAACTTTTTGGCGGCTTCTGGGGCCGCGAGCAGCAGTTCGAGCTCGCCAGCATCGAGCCAGATTCCGCTGCATTCTATACAGTGGTCTATTTCAACGTCAGCCAGTTCCAGAGTAATCATTGCATTTTTGCAAACAGGACAATCCATTTATCATCCTTGTTAAAATCACCTTAAGTTGTTTTTAGCCCGGATTTATCGTTGAATAGCCCCGGTGACTTTCTTTCATAACTATATAGCTCAGTTTGTGTAATATTACAGCCTGGTACGACTTACGTCAAGAATTTGGTCAAAAAAAATGACGACAAATAGCAAATATTTGCACTTGACGGTTTTTGTTGATTGTTGATAATTGGTCGTCTATAATTGATTTAAGACGGGTGCTTAAAGGTATTTTCTATGATAGTGGATTGCCATACGCATATTGATTTTTCAGCAGGAGATGATTTGTTGTCGGAACATCTGTCAGCCACAGAGACGGTTGACAAGTGTATCGTTCTTGCGAATATCAGTGCGGATGATGAAGGGAACAGAAAGCTCGGCGAGTATGTAAGCAGTAATAAGGAAAAGCTCATCGGATTTGCATTTGCCGAGCCGAGCCGCGAAGTAATCGACGAAAAGCACTTAAGTTCTATTACAAGTAAGATTGGTCTTTCGGGGATGGTTGTTTACTGTTCAGCCTGTGCATTCCACCCCGCACACAGCAGGGCGATGCTCTTTTACGAGGCGGCAGAGCAGCTTGGTGTTCCTGTTTTTTTTCATAACGAGCAGGTCCTCGGCCGAGATGCGGTTCTTGAATACGCTCAGCCGGTTTTACTGGATGAAATAGCAAGAAGATTCAGTTCTCTTAAAATAATCATCGGTAGTATGGGCGTCCCTTTTGTCGAGCAGACTCTGGCGATGGTAGCCAAGCATCCTAATGTATATGCGGATTTGACAATCGATAGAGAACGCATCTGGCAGGTTTATAATATTGTCGTTGCAGCCTATGAGGCCAAGGTGATGGACAAGCTTCTTTTCGGCAGCGGATTTCCGCTTGGCAGGGCAAACGAAATTATTGAAGTGCTTTTAGGATTTAATAAGCTGCTTGGCGATACAAGTTTACCGACCGTTCCACGCGGCGAAATTCGCAATATAATCGAGCGTGACAGTTTGGGTCTCCTGAATATTAACAGGTAATAACACGATTCTTTTTTATAAAACTGTCTTTTTAAATCATAGCTAATAGCTATAAGGGTGAGAAGATTTTGATAGATTAAGGGATTTAGGAGATAAGCAGGGATGGCGCTTTTGGAAGAGCAAAGGGAGGACTGGGGGTCCCGGGCAGGTTTCGTTTTGGCGGCTATAGGTTCAGCCGTAGGCCTTGGTAATTTCTGGCGGTTTCCTTATGTTTCTTATACAAACGGAGGCGGCGCCTTCCTCATACCTTATATCATAGCTACAGCTATTGTCGGAATACCGATGCTTATAATGGAGTTTTCTCTGGGGCATTTTACGCAACTGGCGGCTCCCGGGGCATTTAAGGAGGTTAATAAGCGAACCGAGTTCGTAGGCTGGTGGCCGATACTCCTTAGCTTTGTAATCTGCGCGTATTATTCGGTGATTCTTGCGTGGTGTTTGAATTATTTGATTTTTAGTTTTCAATCGGTCTTACCCTGGGCAAAGGATGCCGAAAAATTCTTTTTTGATGAATATTTAATGAGGCATTCAGGTTTTGCACTTGGACAAATACGCTGGCCGATAGTTTTTGCCCTATTTGGAATATGGCTTGCTATGTATTTTAGTATTTTCAGGGGAGTCAAGTGGATAGGTAAGATAGTCTTGTGGGCTGTGCCGCTTCCTTTGTTCATTCTCTTGATTTTGATGATTCGAGGTTTGACACTCGAAGGGGCTATCGGAGGGCTCGAGTATTACCTTGAACCCGACTGGTCACAACTTGCAAAGGTCGATGTTTGGCGGACGGCATTCGGCCAGGTATTTTTTTCTTTAACAGTTGCATTTGGTGTGATGATAACTTATGCCAGTTTTCTTCACCGCAAGAGCGATATTAATAACAATGCATTGATAGTTACTATAACGAATATGAGCGCAAGCTTTATAGCCGGCATCGTAGTTTTCACAACTATGGGCGCATTTGCTTTTCGGAGGGGCATACCGGCGCATGAGGTTCTGAGCAGCAGCGAAGGTTTCGCACTTGCTTTTGTGGCCTTTCCGACGGCATTGAGTGAGCTGCCCCTGACACAGCTATTCAGTGTAATATTCTTTACAGCCCTGATATTACTCGGGATAAATTCTGCATTTTCGATTACAGAATCAGTTTTAGCCAGCGTTTGTGACAAGACAGGATGGAAAAGACAGGCGGTGTTAATCAGTATGAGCATTGTGGGATTTTTGTGCGGTATTATCTTCAGTACACAGGGCGGGCTTAACTGGCTTGGAACGATTGATGACTTTGTTAACGGACCTTTTGGTATTATTTTGATAGGCCTGGTAGAGTGTCTTGTCGTCGGCTGGCTTTATAATGTGAATATTCTGCGAAGGCACGCTAACTCAAGAAGCGACTGGAAAATTGGTGTATGGTGGGAATGGCTGATAAAATATATCACACCGCTTGTTCTTGGAACGTTATTTGTCTGGAGTCTTATAGACAAATTCACAAAAAAAGAAGGTTTTCTGGTTAGTGCTGAAACCGGTAAACCAATCTGGCCCAATATTGTCGGGCTTACTTTGATGTTTATCGTGCTGGTTGCTGCGGTAATACTTAGCAGGGTTGGCAGGACTGATTACAGGATTAACGAGGTGAAAGCAGATGTTTAGCGGATTAAATGAATCCACAGGTTTATACAGAAGCTCACTGGCCGAAGTGGTATATAATGGCGAATTATCGCCGGTGGCATATATTATACTTGCTTGTGCAATACTTATTATGATAGGCGGGCTTGGGTGGTGTTTTTATCGTGCTTTGATGGCCGGTGGTCGGGAGGCGCCGCAGCAGCATCCCGATGAAGTCGGAGACGAGAGAAAACAATAATTCATAGTTTGAGTCGAAGGTGGGGGGCAAAAAAATACATTATTTCGGTTTGAAGCCCGTCGGATTGTTTTTCGTATATTTTTCGCAGGCCTTTTCCAAATCCACATCATTGATATTGGCAAGCGTGCACAACCAGGCAAAAACGTCGGCGAATTCATCCGACTTGTTTTTATCGTCGCCCGAGGCCAATGCAGTGGCCAGTTCACCGACTTCCTCGATAAACCATAAGAAAGTCCGGGCAGTTCCTCTTTGCCGGTCTCTTTCCTCGTATTTTTCTGAGATTATTTTCTGGAATTCGCTTATGTCCATTTTTAGCGCATAACATATAGCTGTGGCTAAATAGATCCTACAACTATCAGCCACAGCTATACGTTATTTCATTCCGACAGATTTATAAGATATCTGAAATTTTAGCTTTTTCGAAAACAGCTCTTGCCGAAGCAAGGGCTTTTTCATAAATTTGTTCGGCCTTTACCCCGAATTTCTCTTTTGGAGCAAGCTCTTTGAGGTCAAGCTGGCTAATCATTGGCCCTTCAACAGCTTCGATTATCTGGAGCATATTGATTTTCTTTATTGGCCTTGCCAGAGAGAATCCGCCTCTTGGACCTCTTTTGCTTCTGAGGATGTTAGCCCTGACCATCTGCTGCAGAATTTTCAGCAGGTATTCCAAAGGTATGCCGTACTCTTTGGCTATACTTTGTGAAAGAATGATTGGCTGGTTCTGGTGTTTGGCAATATAGCCGACTGCAAGAATGCCGTAACCTGTAGACCTACTTATTCTCATTTTTTTCTCCTTTGAAATAAAAACAACATTTTCTTGACTTTTCACACATTATAGATTATAAAACCATAATGGGTATCAGGATATTCCTTATTTTTAAATGTCTAATGCCTTATTGTCTTCCGTTTCAGAACATAACTATATATATTTCGTAAACAGGCGAAGCCTACGTAAATTCAGACAGTAACCATAAACTAAAAGAATTTTTATGACATATCCCCCAGGGGTGTGACTATTCAGGATATGTCAATTTTGAAACTATATAAATATCCCTAACAATTTAGGGCATATTATTCACGCTCGAATTTGAATTGCAAGGATTTTTTAAGAAAAAATAAAATTTATTTTTTCGATTGATAATAATAAAGCAAAACTGTAATTTTATCTGTTAATTCGCAGCCTTGACATTATTTTGCCCGTTGTGTATAAGTTGATATTCTTTATAATTTGCTGTTTTAGGAAGATTGATATGGCTTCGGTTAAACCTGGGATAAGCGTTCAATATGGGGAAAATGCGACAATTGTCACTTTCCTCAACGAGAAAATTCTCGAAGAGGCGGATATTAAAGCTTTGCAGGACTCTGTTATGTCGGTTATTGAGCAATCAGAACAAATCAATATGATACTTGACTTCGGAAACGTTAAGTTCCTGTCTTCAGCGGTCTTAGGACTGTTACTGCGTATCAGTAAAAAGATATACGAACGTGACAGTCAGTTAAGACTATGTAATATAAATCCGAAGATTTACGAAATTTTCAAGATAACACGGCTGAATAAGATTTTCGAGATATACCCTGATATCGGAAGTGCTATGGAAGCTTTGCCCGGGCAGGATTGAGGTTTTGCCCTTAGCGATAGAAGAGCGACTCGTTTTGATTGTAAAATCAGCCTTAATAAATAAGCAGCGGCCCTATAGGGTTGAAAGTTTATGTTATCAAGACCACCATCTGGTGTGCCAATTGTTATCGAAAGCAGCTCGTCTGCGATTGAAAAGGTCTGTGAGCGTATCCTTTCAGAATTGCAGGCTGATAATTTTTCAAAGGAGGATGTTTTCGCTGTTCATATCGGATTAGAAGAGGCATTTCTTAACGCTATAAAACATGGTAATAAGGATGATGCTGCACGGAAGGTAGAGATTAATTACAGCATCAGTCCGGATATGGTAGAGATTTTTATGGAAGACCAGGGACAGGGATTTGACCCGGATTCGGTTCCTGATCCACGCTGCGGCGACAATATATATAAAATAGGGGGCAGAGGCCTGTTTCTTATTCGTTCTTATATGGATGTAACAGAATTTAATGAGCAGGGAAACTGCATCAGAATGGTTAAATATAATAGTAACAAAAAATCATTAGCTTCAAAGGATAAACAGCCGATAAGCTAAGAATTGTCAGATTATCGATTATGCTTATTTAGGCTGATTAGGAGGTATAGGCAAGATATGTTGTATAAAGTGTTGATTTGCTGCAGTTGCGTTTTCATTTTAGGAGGTTGCATCTACAAGGAAGAACCTGTTCTTGAGGTTGATTCCGGCTGGAAAAGCAGTATTACTCAGCCGGCAGTAACAAGGAAGGTGGTAATAAAGGAAACCAGCAGCATACCCGCGGAGTGGATACCGCCTTCGTATCTTGAAAAACGCTGGACGGCGATAGTGATTCATCATTCAGCTACGAGCTACGGTAATGCGGCCATATTTGATAAATGGCATAAGGAAAATAATAACTGGAACGGTGTTGGTTATGATTTTGTTATTGGCAACGGCACTGACAGCCCGGATGGAAAAGTTGAGGTAACATACAGATGGCGCGAGCAGAAAACAGGGGCCCACTGCGGCGGTACACTGAATAACTGGGCCAACGAAGAGGCCGTAGGGATTTGTCTCGTTGGTAATTTCAATGAAAGAGAGCCCTCCGAACGTCAGATGAACTCTCTTGCAAAACTTGTCAGATTTCTTCAGAAACGTTACGGTATTAATAAGAACCGCATTTTCGGCCATAAGGACACACCGGGAGCAAGGGTCACGGAATGCCCGGGAAGAATGTTTTCGATGGCCAAGCTGAAATCAATGCTATGATATTATTCCAGGCCTAATTCATCCATCACGCTTAAGCGTCCCATAAACAAAGGCATATATCAAACTGATGGTCTTTTATATCGTTCACGCAGACAGAATCTGTACAAATACACAAGCATAGAAAGTGCAACTGCAATTGTGCCGAAATTAGATTATACGTATATAAGGACAGTATAAAACTTGGGGGGAATTGGAAAAATGGATATGTATGATTCGACATTTTCGCCGGCAGGTGTATTAAGCGAACAAATAGCTCGCCAGTTATTTGAGATTCTGCCCGATAGAGGCCCTATTATGGTAATCCTTGACAGGGATGGCAACTGCTGGCCAAGCGATTCCGAAAGGTTTTCCGAATTAAAGCTCAGTGAGTCGTTTCTGACAGAGCTGTGCGACAAGGTGGATGATGGAGCAGAACCGGTCATAACGCAGTTCGGTGAGGTGAGTATAATCGGTGCCCAGCTTGCCACAAAGCAGAACAACTGCGGTTATGTTCTGATAGCGTTACCGCAATACAGCCCTGAATCAACCTTGATTAATATTGATTTGCTCGAGATTTTGATAAGTCAGGTTAATCTGATAGCGAGACTTGTTGAGAAAAACAGCCTTTTGTATGAGCTTCAAATGAGACAGCATTCCGGCTCAGGTGTGAATAATCAAAACTGACGGAAATCAAATAGTCTCACATTTAGTGTTCTTCTTCTTGACCGTTTTTTCATTCACCGTCAATTTTCAAACCTTTTCAGGTGGTGATGGTCTTTGCATAAAAAGATGGAAAGTTTAGTTGAGTTTGCAGCTATAATTGCTATAATACCGTTCCCATGTAGAACAGAAGGTAAGTAATAAAAATAGGCATAGTTTTCTTAAGGATTTTGTATTAATTGTAATTTGGGGCAACAGATGAAGTTTCAGGTATTCAAAGACGGCAAATTGGCCAAAGATTTTAATTTAAGTGGTGCTTACGTCTTTGGCAGTGACGGCATAGCAATCCGCCGTGTTAAGATTGAATTCAAAAACGGTATAGTCGAATGCAAAAAGCCCCACCAGTCGACGTCCGGCTTGTCATTACTATGGCTGGTGGATGGTTTCGGTACGCTGATTTTGCAGACGACTTGTCTTCCTGAGCGTGATAGGCCGTATATTTTAAATGTAGAGATAGCCCGGGCCAGACTTATGCAGATTGTTACAAAGTGTGAAGACTGGGCCTATTTTGATGAGGTAAAAGGGCTAACCCATATTTTAAGGGATGCGCAGGAGTTATTCATACAGGCTATTGAGAATATCTCAACGCCGGCTGTCGCCTCGAAGAAGGCGGACTCATCACTGCGAAAGGCTATGATATTTTCAGAAAAGCTCGCTATCCAGCGTGCAGAGTCCTTATTTAACGCCAAAAGCATCAGTCATGGTTTCAGCAGGGGCTGCCTGGGTTGTCGAATAGATGCCGACCAGATACATAACTCACAGTATATTGAGAAACTTATGGAGTTATTCGGTTTTGTAATGCTGCCGATAAAGTGGGCTGAGGTCGAGAAGAAAAAAGAAGTTTATGATTTTTCAAGTATCGATGCCTGTATTCAGGTTTTGAGCAAGAAGAAGCTTGCTATATGTGCCGGCCCGCTCATTCGTTTTTCACCCGCCTTTCTTCCAGCCTGGCTTATGACAGGCAAACCCGACTTCGAGAAAATACGGGAAAGCGCATATCAGTTCGTAACAAAAATAGTGGCCCGCTATTCGGATAATATTCGTTCCTGGTCTGTAATCGGCGGCTTGAATCTGCACAATTATTTCGGCTTTAATTTTGAACAGGTTCTCGAAATGACACGGGCGGTTATGATGGCCATCAAAGCTGTGAGCAACAGGGTATTGAAGATAATAGAGATTAGCAACTGCTGGGGAGAATACTATGCGAATATGCCGAATACGATACCGCCGCTTGTCTATATTGATATGATACTCCAGAGTGGTATAAGCTTTGATGCATTCGGTGTGCAAATGCAGTTCGGCAAAAATGAGCAGGGAATGCAGGTGAGGGATATGATGGAAATATCCGCAAATTTAGACAGGTTCGCTGCGGCGAGCAGAGCGATGTATATAACAGGCGTTGAGGTTCCCAGCGAGCCGTCGTCATCGAAGGACGGGGCACTTGCAGGGCAGTGGCACGGCCGATGGAACCAGACGCTTCAGGCTCAATGGCTTGAGCAGTTTTATAAGATAGCGCTCAGTAAACCCTTTATTGACAGTATCATATATTCAAATCTTACAGACGCAGATAAATGCGATATCGAGAATAGCGGTTTGTTGACGAAAGAGCTTGAAAGCAAGGAATCGTTTTTAAGGCTGAGAAAACTTCATAAAATTATCTTTACAAGGTAAGATTATTAAGGTCAGGCCGTATCAGGGGGTGATAAGCGATATATGTTGGATGAAGAATTTGAGCGTAGCGATTTAGGCAAAGAATCAGGATTTGATACTGCATTTTTGATTGCTGTTACTTTTTGTGTGCTTCTGGGTGCTGTTTCTGCTGCTTTCTTTTTTAATACCGGCCCCGACGATATGACGGAGCTGGATGGGCGGATAAATCCTAACATTGCTGAGCAGGCCGCATTGAAGGCACTGCCTGGTATAGGTCCTTCAAAAGCAGCCGATATAGTTTCTTTCAGACAGCAGTTTGCAGAAGGGCCGAACAAGCCTGCTTTTAAAAAAGCCGAGGATTTGCAGAATGTTAAAGGAATCGGTGAAAAGACAGCTGAAAATATAAAACCATTTCTAAAGTTTGAATAAGTATTTTGTATCGGATAAAAACTGTAATTATGAAGAAAAGTCTCTTAGTTTTACTTTGCGCAATTATCTTATTAAGCGGCTGTTCATATTCCCGGAATCTAAAGGTTCTAACCCGCAAACAGGCAACAGAAGACCTCGATTATCTGGTCGAAAGCATTGAGAACATAAGTTACAGACCTTTTAGCAGGGTGCCAAGGGAAGATTTTGATTACAGTGTTGCAAGAATAAAGTCGGGTTTTGGTGAAAAGGTCAGAAGAGAAGATTTTTCGATTTCAATAATGGAACTGCTTGCTATGCTCAGAGACGACCACACCAATCTCGGCTCTTTCCCAGACTTTATCGAGTATGTCAAATCGGGAGGAAAAGTTTTACCGCTTCAATTGATGTATAAAGACGGCAATTTTATTGTCTTGAATGTTGAGGATGCCAACGAGCCTGGTGTATTAAAGACTGATATCAGGCTTGTAGAAATTGATGATAAGCCGCTAAATTCTTTCATCGAGCGCTATCGTAGATACATCTCTGCCAGCACAGATTATTTCAAGGATATAATTATCGCAATGCGCTTTGCAATGTATCTGTGGTATTTTGAGGGACATCGTGATAGCTACAGGATTAAAATGGAGGATGAAAGAGGCCTGTCTCATACAAAAATGGTGGAAGCCGTTAGCGTTGATATAGAGATTAAAAAGAAAAAGACTAAAGCCAAAGATATGTTTGCTTATCAATTTTATAAAAACGGCAGCGCATGTTTTTTCAGGGCATTGTCCTTTAATTCGTTGAATGAGGATTTGACGGAAAACATCTGGATACGCAAAAGATTGATAAAAATACTCAACAATCTTACATCTGATATGAAAAAGAGAGATAGTTCAATACTGATTGTGGACATTCGCAATAACGGCGGCGGGGATACTTATTACGGCGTGGAATTATTAAAAAGAGCATCCAGCAGGCCTTTCAAAAAATCCCAAAGACGTATAAGAAATTCAAGAGCAGCCAGAAAGGCATACATAATTAACGGGCTGCAGAAGAACCGAATACCGGCCTTTCTTCATTTGGAAAATATCTTCGACTTTAATTTGTATGGTTTGAAAACGAAAGATTTTGAAATTGAAGGCCAATACTGGCGCAGCAAACAGCAAATAGTGGAACCTTTAGCTGATGGTTGGGATGGCACACTCGTTATACTTATTAACGGCCTGACGGGCTCGGCTGCATCAGAATTTGCAGGTGTTGTAAAGGATAATCAGCTTGGCCTTATTGTTGGCAAAGAGACTGGCGGGGGGGCAAGTTTTTATGGAGGCTTAGTCCCTGTAATTTTGCCCAACAGCGGACTAATATGTAATTTATCTACCGAAAAAGTTATACGGCCGGCTGGTTTCGACGACGGCAGGGGAGTATTACCCGATTTTGAGCTTGATGTAACATTGGAAGATGATGTTTTAGTTGAAAAAATTTACAATCATATTATGATAGAATCACCGAATTAATATACTCTTAAAAGGACACTGACGTTTTATGGAAGATTGGCAGATTAGTAAATCTCTTGGACAATGCTTTGCTACCGGCAGGATTATGCAGCCCGGTGAAGAATATTTCGCAGCTCTGGTTGAGACGGAAGACGGTTTGCAGAGGCGGGACTTTTGTCTCGATTACTGGCAGCAAAACAAGCCTGAGGTTTTTTGTTTCTGGAAAAGTCGGATACCGCGCCCCGATGAAAACAGACAAATATTTATTGATGACGATATGCTGTTTGCTTTCTTTGAACGCCTTGCAGCAGAGACCGAGCAGGAAAGGTTGAACTTCAGATTTGTACTTGCCTTAATTCTGATGAGAAAGAGAAAGCTCAAATATGATTCATCCCACAGCGAGGACGAAAAAGAGATATGGCGATTACGTGTGGTCGGCAGCGGCGAGTTTGTTGATGTAGTCAATACTCATCTGGACTCCGAGCAGATTGAGCAGCTCTCGTCACAATTAGGACAAATTCTGCAGACCGATTTGTAATTGAATCTCGTGTTTCAGCGGTTAATTTTTTTATGACAAGAGCGATTTTTATAACCTTGTTATTAATGATTGTTTTTTTTGCCGGCTGTGCGCCGCCGTCGGTCGGGCCGAAGAAAATTTGTCCGGGAAAACAGTCGGCGGCCCAGGCTTTGCAGACTCTTTCTTCTCAGGCAGAGCGAGTTCAATCTTTCAAGGCGAATGGCCAATGTTTCGCAACGTTTTACGATGATAAAGGCAAAAGGAAAAAAGAGGAGTTTACAATCAAACTCTGGCTGAATCCGGAAAGCGAGATTCGCTTATTTGGCGACATTGCCTTCAACGCCAGAGGACTCGATATAGGCTCAAATAAGGACGAATTCTGGATCGGCGCAAAGCCAAAGGAAATAGGAAACAGTTTTTACTGGGGCCTCTGGAACGAGCAAAAAGAACAAACGCTGCTCATGCTGGGTCCGACACTTTTACTCGAGGCCCTCGGTATTGTTGATTACAATGAACAGCAAAGATGGTCATTATCTAATGAGAAAGGTTTCGATGTCCTTAAAGAACAAATTGGACAAAAAGCCGTAAAAAAGGTATACATATCAACCTGTGATTACAGAACAGCAAAGATTGAATATTTCGATGACGAAAATAAAGAGGCGGCGGTCCTGGAGTTGACAAAATATAAGGCCTTCTTTGATGATGTTATAATTCCGAAGGAGATAGAGATAACAATTGCCGGCACAGAAGGCAAAGACGATAGTTTCAGGATTGTCCTCAAGAAATTACAGCCGTTCGAGTTCACCGAAGACAAACGCACCGTGTTTTTCACCCGGGCCAAGCAGCCGAAGGGCTTTAAGCATATTTACAAAATCGTCAACGGTGAGTTAATCGAGCAGCAGTGAATTTTTCTGATGGAGAAAGGCTATGGCGAAAAAAAGGTTGAAAGAGAGAATGCGAGAAGGGTTGTTTCTGCTCGACGGTGCTATGGGTTCGCTTTTACTCGCTCAGGGCATTAAAGCTGGCAGGGCTCTTGCTTATGCGAACATAGACTCTGCAAAGACCGTTTATGATATTCACAAATCTTACATCGATGCAGGCAGTGACGCCGTCATTACAAATACCTTCGGTGCCAACATATTTTCGCTTAGCAGATACGAGCTTGCTGGCAAGGTCGTTGAAATTAACAAGGCTGGTGCAAAGATTGCTCGCGATGCTGCCGGTGAGGACAAGTACGTGCTGGGTGACATCGGTCCCAGTGGAGACTTTCTTGAGCCGCTGGGAAACATAAAGCTCGAAGAGTTAATCGCTGCTTATAGTAAGCAGGCTGAGGCTTTGCTGATAGGGGGCGTGGATGGTTTCATAATTCAGACTATGAGCGCTGCTGATGAAATTTCAGCAGCAATTCAAGCGGTAAGGTCGGTTTGCGGAAGATTGCCCGTTTTTGCGTCAATGGCATTTGATAAGGTCAGCGATGGTTTCAGGACCTCGATGGGAGTGGATGTATCGACTGCCATATCAGCTATGATCGAGGCCGGGGCTGATGCGGTCGGATTTAACTGCGGCACAATATCGCTCGGTGATTACGAAATTCTGGCCAGAGAATATGTAGCAGTTGCAAGGGCACTTAAAGAAGATATAGCGATTTATGCAGAACCTAATGCCGGCGAGCCGGAGCTTGATTCCGGCAGGGCTGTTTATCGTATCCTGCCGGAAGATTTTGCTCTGACTATTGAAGAGATTTACTCTGCCGGTGTACATTTAATCGGCGGCTGCTGCGGTACCGGCCCCGAACATATCAAAGCGATAGCCGACCTTTTAAAAAAGCAAAAAAAGTAACTTTAAAAGCCCATTTGCATTATGTTGGCAGGGTAAACACCGCCAGCTTTTTTCTAAAATAACCGCAAATTTTTATTCTGAAAAAGGCTATATCCGGTTTACTTTTCTTGACTTTTCAGCCGTTCGGGATTATTCTAATTACCGTTAAAATTGAAGCCAATATTTAGTAGAGGACGGCAATAGAACTATGAAGGAGCCAAAGGCGATTGAGGAGCGGTTCGAGGATATGCGTATCCTCGACGAGCTTAAGAATTCATATCTGAACTATGCGATGAGCGTGATTGTTTCTCGTGCTCTGCCCGACGTTCGAGATGGCCTAAAACCCTCTCAGCGGCGTATTCTCGTGGCAATGAACGATTTGAACCTTGGGCCGAGGAGCAAGCACAGAAAGTGCGCCAAGATTGTCGGCGACACCAGCGGCAACTACCATCCTCACGGCGACCAGGCGACCTATGGAACACTGGTGCGCCTGGGTCAGTCCTGGAATATGAGATATACGCTTGTGGACCCCCAGGGCAATTTCGGCAGTATAGATAACGACCCGCCTGCAGCGATGAGATATACCGAAGCAAGGATGACTTCTGCGGCAATGGATATGCTCGATGACCTCAAATACGATACCGTCGATTTTGTTCCCAATTATGATGAGACAAGGACTGAGCCTGTCGTTTTGCCGTCGAAGTTCCCAAGTCTTCTTGTGAACGGCTCGACCGGCATTGCCGTTGGTATGGCAACGAACATACCGCCTCATAATATAGGTGAAATTTGTGATGCCCTGCTTTTGGTTATTAATGACCCTGCCTGCGGATTCAAGGATATTATGAAGGTTCTGCCAGGCCCTGATTTTCCCACTGGTGCGAACATTTGCGGCAGCAAGGGAATTATCGATGCTTACGCGACCGGCAGGGGGCATCTGACAATTCGCGCTGAGACTAAAATCGAGAGCAACAAACGCGGCAAGGAAGTAATTGTAATTACTGAAATCCCTTATATGGTAATCAAGACGACGATTGTTTCCAAGATTGCCGACTGTGTTCATAACAACCAGATATCAGAGATTGCCGATGTGCGTGACGAGTCCGACCGTCACGGCCTGCGTATAGTTGTTGAGCTGAAAAAAGACGCTGATGCACAGGTAGCTTTGAATAAGCTCTACCGTTTCACACCCCTGCAGTCAACATTTGCGATAGCAAACATAGCGCTGGTGATTAACCGTCCCGAAATATTAAATATCAAACAGATGCTCAGCTTTTTCATCGAGCATCGCAAAGAAGTCATTCGTCGTCGCAGCAGCTTCCTGCTCAAAAGATGCCGTAACAGGGCACACATCCTTGAAGGCCTGATACTTGCCGTAAGTGACATCGACGAGATTATAGAAATAATCAAAAAATCACCCGATGCTCCGACGGCTAAGCTGAACCTGATGAAAAAACCGCTGCTGCTGGAAGAAACCGCAACGCTTAAGAAAATCTTACCCAAGGCTTTTGTTAAGGAAAAAAGCAAATCCAAGCATTATTTGACCGGCCCGCAGGCCGATGCAATCTTAACAATGCAGCTTCAGAGACTCACCGGCCTTGAGATGGAAAAGCTCGCTCAGGAGTACACAGAGCTCATCGAGCAGATAGAGGGTTTCGAGGCAATACTGGCGAATGAGCGGATTTTGATGGACGTAATTCGCGAAGACATATATGAGATAAAGGAAAAATACAAAGACAAGAGGAAGACAAGATTTGTGGGCTCAGCTGAGCAGCTTGACGTCGAGGATTTAATCGCCGAAGAAGAGGTGATAGTAACGCTCAGTCACGAAGGCTACATCAAGCGAATGCCAATAGACACCTATCACAAGCAGGGCAGAGGCGGTAAGGGAATTATCGGCTCGGATACCAAGGAAGGCGATTTTATAGAGCATCTTTTTGTCGCCTCGACGCACGATTATCTATTGATTTTTACCAACAGGGGCAAGTGCTACTGGCTGAAAGTCTATGATGTCCCGAGCATGTCCAGGCAAAGCAAGGGAAGGAGCATTGCGAACCTTCTCAAGCTTGGCGACCAGCAGATAGCGCAGGTCATTAATGTTCGCAAATTTGATGATGAGGACCGTCAGCTTGTAATGGCAACGAAAAACGGCGTTATAAAAAAGACCAGACTCAATGCTTACAGCCATCCGAGAACGACAGGTGTTATCGCTATTAATCTTGACCCCGATGATTCGGTCATTGGAGTTGTTATGACCGGTGGGCAGGACCATATCGTGCTTGGTACGCGAGAAGGAATGGCGATAAGATTTGACGAGAACCACGTTCGCTCGATGGGCAGAAGCGCACGCGGCGTCAGGGGAATAAGGCTCAGGCCGAAAGACCACGTTGTAGGTATGGTTATTGCCGAGAAAAATGCAGCGCTGCTCACGGTATGTGAAAAAGGTTACGGCAAGAGGACCAGCTTTGACAGCTACAGGTCTCAGTCAAGAGGCGGCGTCGG
>Ga0315545_1002803_pt1 | contig 15403 bp, 13 predicted proteins | sample SalMarSW160210MG_FD_203096 | JGI IMG/M metagenome (GOLD analysis project Ga0315545, IMG submission 203096) | Salt marsh sediment microbial communities from the Plum Island Ecosystem LTER, Massachusetts, United States - Salt Marsh Sediment SW1602-10 ... | reverse complement strand
TGCCTGATGAGAATAGAATTCGGATTGTTTTTTCGTCTCGAAACTGTGTTATTCCTATTCTGAAGGTGTGAAATGACCGATTTTGTGTTCAGTTTAGGGATGAAGCCAACCCAAGACTAAGTAATTTAAGTCTCTTCCCGTTTATATTCGTATGAAGCTCATCATTCTTGCGGCAGGTAGGGGCGAGAGGCTTTATCCCTTGACGAAAAATACTCCAAAGCCTCTCCTAGATTTGGGTGACGGTACAACTATTCTTGAGAGGCAGCTTGATGCTTGCAGAAAAAACCCGAAGATAAATGAGGTCGTGCTCGTCATAGGATACAGGGCTGAGCAGGTGGAGGCTAAAATCAAATACTATGAGGAAAACGGGATGAAGCTTAAGCTTCTATATAATCCCTTTTTCGACCTTTCAAATAATCTGATGTCATTATGGATGGCAAGAAATGAAATGGACGAAGATTTCATCATAACAAACGGTGACAACATATTCAAGTCTGAAATTCTCAAAAAAATTATAAGCGGTAAAGAAGATGGTATATTCCTCACAATAGACAAAATCGATAGTTACGATGAGGACGACATGAAGGTGATGGTCAAAGACGGAGAAGTAATAAACGTGAGTAAGGAAATCCCAATCGAAAAGACCGCCGCCGAATCGATAGGTATGGCAAAGGTCTGTGGGGAAAGATTCCGTAAGATATTTATTAATGCACTGGAGGAGCTTGCAAGAGATTCAACCTACAGGAACAAATTCTGGCTCGAGGTGTTTAATCGTCTCGTATCCAATGGACATGGCGTGAAGTGGTTGGAAGTCCCCACAAACGACTGGAGGGAGATAGACTTCCACATGGACATAAAGGATGTCAAGAAGATACTTCTTGAAGGGAAAAGGCTTTGGAAGGATTAGGGCTTGTTTGAGGGGTCTGTTTTTCTTTCGGTAAAGTTAAATATTTGGCCTTGTTGCAATCCTCAGCCAAATTAAACAGTAAAAAGACATCTTTCTCTCAATGTTATGCACTACTGCCATCAGCAGTATCTCCTTGCACTGGTTCCAGTAGCCCTTTGTATGCAAGGTGTCATCATACTTCCTCTTAACCATGGAATTGATAGTCTCGCCCAATGACCTTCTGCCACAATCCTTCTTTTTCACCCTTTTGTTATGTGCCTTGTCTATCGATTTGAATTCACTGTGCTTGATTAACGGGCGTATTCCCAATTGTCTAAGCTTGTCTCTTACACCCTTGTCGTCATATCCCTTGTCCGCAGGCAATACGCTTATCCTGAACTTCTTGTATGCTTTATGGACAAGAGGCAAGATTATCTTGCTGTCATGCTTTCTGGTAACGGTTGCGTGGACAGCAAGTATTGCAAGCGTGTCGGTATCCACGATGAATGTTGTCTTCATCGAGCCCAGCATCATCTTGCATCTCTTAACATAGTGCCTGCTTGAATGCCTGTTGTCAAATCCCGTTGAATCTATGGATGCTTTGCCGTCTGCAGGGAGAGCAGACGCTGTCAGATAAAGCAACACGATGAGGACCTTGTTCTTCAATCTCTTCATGGCCCTGCACATTGTTGTGAAGTCAGGAACTTGTGTTAATCCTATCATCTCGCAGAGATAAGGCATATTTACCAGCAACTCTTCCGTGTCCCTGAGACGTCTGCTTATCCTTGATTTAACACACAGCACCGCTACATGCTGGTCTTGTGTATACGTTCTCTTTGAGAAGTTGCTTGAATATGCTGGCACGACCTTCCGTGCCAGCTTTTGTGATTCAACCGCAATCTTATAATATAAATACGCGTTTCAGAATATATCATTGTGAAGCACCTCCTGGGATGTGGTCTACATAACTATATCTTGGGAGGTACTCCTACTTATTCAGAGGATTGCAACAGAGCTACTTATTTCTATAATCGATTTCTGGTAAGAACCCCAAACGAAGACTGGACATCAAACATGCTCCCTTAAGCTATCCCAGAAAATCTTTTCGTTGCTCCCTTCCTTCTCCCTTTTCATGAACCACTTCCTTTTTCTCGTCATCCACGCAATCCAGAAAATAGGGATGTAAATCCCGTAAAAGTAAATGAAGTATTGCAAAAGATCCAGGATCGCCAGGAGATACAATGCCGGCAGGAACGTGTTAGCCATGATTATGTCATAAAAGTACTTAGAGTATTTTCCAGACTTCTCACTCACCTTCGCCTCCAGGTTTATGTACTCGAACCTCATCTGGTGCAGCCTGAAGAATAACATGAAAACAGACGCTATGACACCCAGGATGAAGAAGTTTATGTTGCCAAAACGCAAGTAAGCGCCGTATCCAATGAAGATGTGGACCGCATAGTAGAGGTCATGGCTTATGATGTCAAGCATCCTGCCATAGTACGTTGACCCCCTGTACCTGGCTATCTCTCCATCCACATGATCGAAAAGGTAAGAAATGTTCAGCAAAACTGCGCTGAGAATAACGTACAGCCAGTTACCGTAATGAATGAGAGTGAAAAGGGACGCGGCCATGAAAAACATCTGCAACAGCGTGACCTGGTTGGCCGTTGCCCCAATCATGAGGAAGGGCTTTGTGAAATATATGGAAACCTTTTTCATATATCCTATGAACAAGAACTCCCTGTATTTCGGTTTTGGTTGGCAAATCTTTCTCAGTTCCCTGATTGATTCGACCATATAACACTAATGTCAATCAATATAAATAAAACCCATCCCCAAATCTAAAAATGGCATTGATATCGCCTCCAAGGCTCCGCAGGGTTCCAGCTTCCGATTTACTTGTAGCGCTCATCCTGGCAGCCCTGTACGTTTCAATCGCATTATGGAGCGTGCCAGCCACCGGAGTAACCTGGGATGAGACCAGATATATTGCGCAGGCAAAGGCCAGGACATATTCCCTTTACTCCATGGCTACGGGCAAACCAGACCTTTTTTTCTGCGACCTGACTGCGGAATTCGAACTCACAAGGGGGGTTAACGAGGAGAGTGCCGAATGGGCGAGCAGGTGCTGGGAAGGGAGGCCGAAACTGTCCGTAACGATGTCCGGCATCTCCTGGGCCGTGATATGGTTCCTAAACGGCGGCAGCCTTGATGTTATTTCCTCAATAATGGCCCACCGCCTTGCGATAATTTTGCTGACAGCCATCGGGCTTCTTGCGGTGTATTTCTTCATCAAAGACGCATATAACAGAAGGGCGGCCGTATTTTCCGTCCTGTCCATAATTTTCATCCCAAGGTTTTTCGCGCATTCCAGATACGTTCTGATGGACGAGCCCGTTGTGATATTCTGGGTGCTGACGCTGTGGTTCTTCTGGCTCGGGCTGAAAAACTGGAAATACGGCCTGCTGTCTGGAGTTATGCTTGGTCTCGCACTGGCAACCAAGGCCCAGGCGGTCTTCATCCCATTCATTATAATATTCTGGCTCCTGGTCAGCTACCGGGACAAGGTGGTTGGAGCAGTAAAAGCACTGTTCAAAAAGAAAGTCCCGGGAATAGCAGCCAATTTTCTTTCGATGGTGTTCGTAACACCGTTTGTTTGGTTAATGTCCTGGCCATGGCTGTGGCACAATACCATGAACAGGTTCGTCTGGTGGACGTGGTACTATCTGGGGACCATAAAGGAAGGCGCCCCTCCCGTTTACTTTCTGGGGGAAGTTGTAAGAAGACCCTCGTTTTTATACATATTTTCACTAGCGGCCGCCACGATTCCGTTGCCGATACTGATTTTCGCCATACTGGGCGGCTGGATTGCGGTGAAAGATACCATAAACCTATCGAACAGGTTGTCTTTCCTGTTTCTGATTAGCGCACTCACCCAGCTGCTCGTTTTAAGCCTTTCCGGAATTGCCTACAATGGCGTCCAGCAGTTCGTGCAGTCATTTCTGTTCATCGGGATTCTGTCCGGCATAGGTGCGGACTCTGCGCTGAATCATGCAAAGATTCCCTCTTTTTTGAGGAAAAGACAGCACACAACTTCCAAAGCCAGCGGCCAAACTGTTCGCTGGCAAGTGCTCCTTACGATTGTGGTTGCGGGGCTGCTGGTTGCACCAGGGTGCATAGCGATTCTTAAGGGGCACACTGATACGTATTTCAATCTCATGGTTGGTGGCACAGGCGGTGTTTACAATTCGGGCTTGTACGAGACTGTGTGGTCTGGGGAGCCTTATTTGGAGGTGGTCTACTGGTTGAACGGGAACGCTGTTGAAAACGCCAAGATTTACGTTCCCATGGCCCACAACATATTCAACACGTACAAATACGGAGATATAGGGCAGATAAAAACGAGATTCAATGTCACATCAGGGGGGCTCGGCCAGTTCAGTTTTGAACAGGATGCGCTGTTAAGGGACGATATTGAAATAATCAGCTATTATGACGCCATCGACAGGCCGGAAACGATGCAAGATGTAGACTACGTCGTGCTCATGTCAAGGAGCGGCCTTTTCGAAAATGAAGGCTTTATAATCGAACTCACAAGAAAATGTATGGAGCACAGTTCCCCTGTTTATTCTGTTATAGCCGATTCGGCTCCCGTGGTAAGAGTTTATCAAACACCATGTGATTGAATTGGTTTGAAAACTGCGGATAAATTTATATTCAAATCCATTATAAAAGATAGTGCATCCCAATGAAGCGTTCTCTCCTTAAGATATTGATATGCCCCAGATGCAATGGAAGCTTTAACTTGAAAATTTTTAAAAAAGACAGGTCGGAAATTCTGGAGGGTCTTCTCAAATGCAAAAAATGTGTCATGTGGTATCCAATTATAAACGGAATACCGAGGATGATGCCGCTTTCGATGATAAACAAACTTCTGCTGAACGGTTTTCTGGAAAAACATCGGGAAAAAATACCCAAAACCGGCACGGAAACAAGAGTTGAAACCGAAAAAATCAAGGAGCTAACCTCAAAATCCTTCGGATTCCAGTGGAACGTCTTCTCCAAAATGTTCAAAGTGTATGAGAAGGGTTTTCTAGACTTTGTAAAGCCGATAAAGCCATCGTTTTTCAAAAATAAGGTGGTGCTCGATGCAGGCTGCGGCTTCGGCCGGCACACATATTACGCGGCGAAATACGGGGCCGAGGTCGTGGGGTTTGACCTGAGCGATGCGGTTGAGGCGGCATACAAAAACTGCAAGAAATTCGAGCATGTGCACATAGTCCAGGGGGACATCTACAACCCCCCGTTCAGGCACGAATTCGACTTCATCATGTCCATCGGCGTTTTACACCATCTACCAGAACCCAAAAAGGGCTTCATGCGCCTTGTAAATTTGATGAAAAAAGACACCACGATATTCGTCTGGCTTTACGGCCGGGAGGGCCGGTGGTTCAAAATATACGTGGTGGAGGGAATCATAAGGAAAATCACATCCAGAATGCCGCACAGGATGCTGTATTATCTATGTTATTTACCGGCGGGGGTTTATCATTTTTTCAATCTCATTTACAAGTTCCTCAACGGCAATAATGCGACAAGAAGTTTATCGAATTATGTGCCGTTCAAAGGCTACGCAAGGTTCCCTTTCCGGGCAAAGCACGCGGACGCTTTCGACTTGCTTGCGACTCCCATCAACAACTATTACACGAGGCGTGAAGTCGATCAGTGGGCAAGGGACACCAAGCTGCACGATGTCAGGATAAGCGACATAGAGGGAAAGAGCTGGAGGCTTTTTGGGAAGATGTGATCACCTTGTCAGTTTCTTCAAACCGACCAGATTCCCAGCGAGCTGCGCGAGCTGTTTCAACGTATGTATACCTGAAAAAACAGGCGTTTTGAGCCCCGCGCCAATCTTGAGACCCTTTACAAAATAAATGAGATAAAGTGAAAAGACCTGCAAAAACGCCAAAAATGCGAAATTTATTTCGTAAAGTGAAAGAAGAATAAAGGCAATCAGCAACGGCATGTAAGAGATTCTGACGTAATATTCCTTGCCTTTGAATTCCCTGTGCTTGGAGCACATGATCGGATAATTCTTCCCATAGTTATACCATTTCTTTACGAGTCCGCCTAAACTCACGGGGTGATGGTGCCAGACCCGCAATTTTTTCGAGAACAATAGCTTGTAACCCCTTTTGACCAATCTCAGACTGAATTCCGGGTCTTCTCCGGTCTCGAGCGTTTCATCGAAAATATGCCCAGCCACGGCTTCTCTCTTGTACATGGCATCCATCGTTGCTATGGCTTTGACTTCCCTTTCCTCAGTCGGGGTTTTTCCAAAAAGGAGCATGTTCAGCGATTCTGTAACGGTTCTTTTTTCGGGACTTATCCCAGGTCCTCCAACCCCAGCGACTTTTTCGTTCCCTTCAAGCAGGCTTATCGCCTTTTTACACCATCCTGGCGGCAGCACGACATCAGAATCAACAAATGCGATATAATCGCCTTTGGCTGCTTTCAGGCCCATGTTTCTTGCCGGTGCAATCCCCTCCTTTTTGGCGGGAATAATGTGTACACCTTTGATTTTTTTCACCATCTCTACGGTTTTGTCAGTCGAACAACCATCAACCACTATTACGTCCTTTTTACATTTTTGTTTCAGAACAGATTCCAAGCATTTCTTCACGGTTTTCGCTGAGTTGTAGGTTAGGATTATAAATGAGACTGGCATAATATGAATTATTTAATTTAGCGATTTTAATAAATCATGATTTTAAGCGAATGGTAAAATGAGCGAAAAAGAGATAACAGGCATTGACAAATTGTCTTATACCCGAAAAATAAATTTCGTCTTAAGCAGCCTGAGGTACAGCGCTCAAAGCCTGTTCGATAAATCCAAGGCTAGCAAGCCCAGACATCTGGTCAACATAGTCACTTGGCGATGCAATGGCAACTGCGTGATGTGCAATATCAGCAGACTGCAAGATTCGACCAAGATGGTCACGCTGGATGAGTACGAGGATATACTGAGCGACAAACCATTCTGGTCTTCCCTGAGTACCATGAATGTCACGGGCGGGGAACCTTTCTTAAGGAAAGACCTGACCGATTTGATCCTCTTGTGGCAGGACAAATGCAAAAACCTCCAGGAAATAGACATATCCACAAACGGTTTCCTGACAAAGAAAATAACAGGCTTTGTCAAGGAGGTCGTTCCAAGTCTAAGACTGAATGTGGGCATCTCCGTGAGCCTGGATGGAGTAGGCGCCGTTCACGACAAGATTAGGGGTGTGAGAGGCGCCTTCAAAAAAACGAGCAAAACGATCGTTGCCCTGAAAAAACTGGAAAAGCAGCACGATAACCTGCTGCTAACCACGCAGTGCGTGGTTTCGCAGATGAACATCAATCACATGCAGGAACTTAAGCGCTTCTGCAAGGCGAATGGCCTCCCCAGCTCCTTGACCGTGGCATCTTTCCAGGATCCATATTACAAGAATTTGGACAAGAAGCATCTCGGGCTGACCGATGAGCAGGTAAAGGGACTTTTCACCAGGAACCATTTCATTGATTACTACATTCATAAGCAAATAGAGAAGAAAAAAAGGTTTTTGCCATGCGATGCCGGATCAGGGACGTTCTCGATAAATCCCTATGCCGATGTTTATTTCTGCAACAATCTGCCCAAAGTCGGTAACTTGAGGGAAAAGGCGATCAGGGAAATCTGGTATTCGAAGAAGGCGGCTGAAATCCGAAACATCATCAAAAAAGGGGATATCTGCTCGCGCTGTTTTTTTTCGTGCGACCTGGCAAGCGCGGTCCAGAAAAACTTCAAGTTGCTGCTAAAGTTCGGCGCCGTTCGTTATCTGCTGAAGCTAGGCATTTTGAAAATCTGAAGGGCCTATTCTGATTTTAGCAACGGCCATTGGTCAGGAATTTTATTTCCTTGTCCAGGTTTTTCTCCAGGTCATGATATTTTAAAATCCTTTCCCTGGATCTCTTCCCTGCGCCTTCTCTCATCTCCCGGTTTTTGGCTAGCTGCACTATCTTTTCTGCGAGCAGCCCGGGGTTTCCAGGCTCAATCAGAACACCACAGTCTTCAGGAAGATATTCCGGAATCCCCCCGACCCTTGTTGCGATGCACGGCAGACCCATGCACATGGCCTCCATGAGGCTTCTCGGGGAAGCATCATAAACGGAGGTGATGACGTAGATATCGGCCCCCCTCAGAAGGGGAGGCACGTTGCCCACAAATCCCAGAAAATGAACATCCTTGTCGGCCAGTCTTTCACAATCCGGTCTCATATCACCGTCGCCGCACACAACCAATTTCAGGTCCGGGATCCGCTTTTTCGCTATACCGTAGCCTCTCAGCATGGTCACTGGGTCTTTGAAGTTATTCAGCCTGCCGACGAAAATGAGCTTGACACCTTTGAGCCTTTTCATCAGCCCGTCTTCCTTGACCTTTCCGGGGTCAAATTCATCCGTTATTATGCCCTCGTTTATGTCAAGCATTTTCCTTTCATCCCCAACGAATTCTTCCACCTCCTTGTTGCCCGCTATCACATAGTCGACGAAATACAGCAGGAATTTCTCAATTTTTTTAATCAAAAACGCCTTCAGCGTCAGATCCCTCTTCACAGGGTCTATGGTGGTATTGTACCAAAGATAGTAGTATTTCAGGATGACCTTCGCTCGAGCGAGCTTCCCTGTCAAAAAAACCGTGGGCATCGCGGGAGAACTTATGAGCCTGATGACCTTGAACTTGTATCTCCAGGCGTAAAGCAACAGGACAAGCCACCCGAACAGGATGAAAAGGGGCCTGTTGATCAGCTTTATGTGGCGGCAGTTTCCCGGCAACATCTTATCATAAGACTTGGAGTCGGCGCTGAAAATGAAAACGTGATCGAACGCCTCCGAATAACGCTTGAACAGCAAAAATTCCGATACAGGCTTCGCATTGCCCCCTGCCCTCTCGAGCGTGCCTTCGATGGAGCTGTGAAATGCGAAAACGATTCCGGCGTTCATAATAATCCGATTTCAATCCCCCTTTAAAATTTTCCTGAAAAGCCTTGCATGCTCTTGCGCGGCCTTTTTCTGGGTGCAGTTCTCGGTCACAAATCCCCTGGCATTTTCTCCCAGTTTTTCCCTCATGTCCTTGCCCTTTATCAACGATTCCATTGCATTTTTCAACGCAGACGGGTCTTTTGGCCTGATAACGAGCCCCGTTTTCATATGCTGGACAGGCAGCCCTATATCGGTGACAACGCAGGCCAAGCCAGCGGCCATCGCCTCCAGCAGGGATGTCGGCAGGCCCTCGAACAAGGAAGTGACAACGAAAATGTCGGTTATGGCCAGAATGTCAGGCACATCATGCCTGAAACCGGCAAAAATGACCTTGTTGGCGATGCCCAGATCGCTGCTCAGCCTTTTCAGTCTCCCTTCCTCAAGACCTGAGCCAACCAGCAGCAACCTGAAATCGGAATCCAGCTGCGAACACGCCTCAAGCAGATATTCGAGACCTTTCACAGGGACAAACCTCGACACGGCACTTATCACGGTTTCGTTTCCGATTCCGAACTCAAGTCCGAGCCCTTTATTCCCTGTCTTGAATTTCTCGACCGGGAACCCTGTCAAGATCACGCTTGCGTCCCTGAATCTTATTTTGAACACCGATTCCGCGTTTCTTTTCTCGCCATGTGAATGGAAAATGACCGCACCGGATTTGGCGAACACCAGCCTTTCAAGGGCAAAGAGTAACTGTTTAAGAGGGGACCCGTACTGGACGAACCCTATGCCTGCAGGCCTGTAGACAACCTTCTTTCGGAACATCCTGCCCAACAAAAGGGCAAAAAGGCCAGATATGATGCCGTTCGAATAGATAACATCAATATTTTTCATGACTTTCATGGAAGATAAGCATGAAAAGAAGTTAAAGCTCGGGTTCCTGAGCCACTTACCCCTTATCCACGGGACCCTTCTTACGGAGATATTCCTGCCGATTTTTTGACATTTTTCCGTTCCGGTGAAACGTCTCGTGATTATCAGCAACTTGCACAATTTCGACAATTCGGGTGCTAAGTCATTCAGATAAGTTTCCATCCCCCCGCTCGGTATGAGGTCATCGCCCCTGTTAGTGCCGAAGGGGTACTCCTTTGACCCCAGGACCAAAACCCTTATCATACTATCATAATAAGACTATGGTTGCAAAAGGAATAAAAAAAGAATTAGCGGTTCTCAGCCGTATTCCCTCCAGCTGTGCTTGCACTTGACGCACCTGAAGAAAAGCGTGGGAGCCTCGTCAGCGGAGCGTGTCTGCTGGACCCACCACACGGCTTCCTTGTGGCCGCACTTTGGGCAGGGAGCCCTGGTCTTTGGCAACGCCTCTTCATTTTTTTCTATCACAACAACGGAGTCCATGGGATTCTTTTCAACCCTTTCCGATATCTGCAGGGGTTTGTATTTGTCCGTCTTGTAACCACATTTCCTGCACACAAGGACCCTTTTACCAGCCTCCTCCTTAACTACCAAAGCCAATTCACACCTTGGACAAAATTCCATTAGATCAACCTCCTGCCGTAGTATATGACAGCGATAACAACGACCGCTATCAGTACGAATAAAATGTTGGGCAACACGTATTGCATTATGCCTATCTTCACCCACCCCAAGTAAGGGATTATCACGAACACCTTTCCGTGAACATTTTCCGGGTCTACATAATACTCGAAATCCAGCTGCCCGCTGTTGGCATCCCCCTTGGTCTGGAAGGAGCCGTCGGCGTTGATTCTTTTTATTCTGTGAACAATGGGAACATCCCGGCCGGCCACGGAATAGACTATGACGTCCCCGACACGCAACGCATCGGGTTCCATCCCATGCAGCAAAAGGATATCACCCTTGTAAAACATCGGCACCATGCTGTTTGATTCCACGGCAACAACCGGCATATCCGTGGTCAGGGCGAACGCCATGCCTTGGTTTATCCCCCAGGCAAGCAACACCCCGATGACAATGTACAGCACCGTTTCCTTCACATCGCCTTTCATTTACAACCTCCTAAACCATGTGCGATCAGATGCGCCACCCTCAGGGGTTCCGGAATGAATGACCGGGTGGATGAAATCTTGATGACATTTCTCGCGATGTCAGATTCAATACCCCTATTTTGGAACCATATCTTTTTAATCTTTCCTGTTTTGGGGTTCCTCACCTCAAGTCCATTGACAGGTCCCGCCTTTAAGATCAACTCCCACCTTTTTGCTGAGTCCTTGAACCGCTGCAGTGCGAGTTTGATCGAATCGAAGTTCGGTTTTTCCCTGACAACCGCTATCACGGACAAGCCCGTCTCCCTGTTTATCTTATCCATGTCGACTATGTTGAAGCCCCCGAACGTTGTGCCGTCAAGCATTATTATCCTGAGCTGTTTTTTGTGGGGTGAGCTGTTAACGGCCGCTATTATTTTCTCGCTCGAGTCAAGACCGTCTATTTTTACATCGCTCGTTATTACCCCGTCAAGCCAGGAACCTCCCCTGTATATGGTTCCTACGATGGCGGTTTTCTTGTCCCTGAAGCTGAAGGGCGCATCGTCCCATCCTACTATCCTTATTTCGCGTTTTACCGAGCTTATTCCCACTTCGCCCACTTTTACGTATCAACTTAAAATTAAAGCCCTACTTTAAAAAGCTTAAGCCCAGGACTACTTTTTGAGAGCCCTCTTAAAGCTAAGCTGGAACTCCTCAGCTCTGTCTATTATTATCATGGTGGCATCTCTGAGCGTTTTTTTGGGATTGGATGATTTGACAATCAACTCAGGCTCTGAAAGATATGGGTGCTGGATAATATAGGACGCCTGATTGGCCTTTGCGAGCCAAGCGTATTCGGTAATCAGATTCAGAAATGTGTGCGTTTCCCCCCGCACCTGCACCTTCAGCTTATCAGCCCTTTTCTCCAAGACTTTGAGTTCCATAGACTAATTATTGATGAGGTTGGTTTTATATATCTTTCCCGCATTAATCCCCAGAATATTTAGCCCACAATCCCCCTCCCCACTAACCAATTTAAAGACCGGCATTAACCAATTATTTATGCTCATATGTTCTCTGCGTTCTCAGCTAAAATCCCATATCATTCAGTGCAGACATCTTAAAATATCTCTGCCAATCCTGACGATTTTCCTCTTAACATACATTCTTTCGGTTTTTGGTGCCGGCATAGACGATGTTAATTTGATATCCCCTGGCAACAACACATGGATAAACGGGACAAACGACACCATACAGTTCCAGTTCAACTACACAGGGGAAAACGCAACAGCCTCCTGTGAATTGCTCATCAACGATACTGCATATGGCATTAACGTGACGGTTTATAACGAAACGACCACTACAATGAAGGCAAACGACACTATAAACGAAGGCACGAACTATTGGTATGTAAACTGCACGAACGGAACAACGACCAAATCAAACACATGGGCATTATACGTTGATAGGACAGCTCCCGCACCCTCCCTGATATTCCCTGCAAACAACACCAAGACCACAAATTCTTCCATCGACTTCCAGTTCAACGTCACCGACAACCTGGCACCAACCCTCAACTGCTCATTATACATAAACAACACCATGATAACCTACAACGCCTCAACCAGCAACGCAACAACGACCAACTTCACCCAGCCTGTCTCCGAAGGCCAGAACCAGAACTGGACCGTGAACTGCTCAGACAACGCAGGCAACGCTAATCAAGCAGGTGCCAGGAACTTTACAGTCGACCTGACAGCACCGAACATAGGGAACAAGTTCATAAATGAGAGCGGGAGTGTTGATGCAAACACGATGATTTGCCTTAATGTTAGCGGGATTTCGGATTCTAGCTCTGGGGTGGATACGGTGTGGGCTGGGGTCACACAGTCAAACGGGAGCACGCTCAATGTGACGATGTCGGATACTGGCTCCTGTGCTGGAGGGAGCGGTGACGGTTGGTATTCAGTCAATGTTGATGTGGGCGATTCATCTGGCACATTCTACTACAACAACGCATGGGTTAATGACACAGTCGGGAATGATAATTCTAACAACAGTGTACAGAGTTTGAGCGTTGCTTTGGTTATAACTCCCACTGGAGACAACACGTACATTAACAAAAGCAGCTACATCAATATAAGTGCCAGCCCATATACGATTTCTGACAGCAGTCCTAATGGAGTTTTAATCTTCAACTGCAGCAACTGCTGGCTTGACTGCAATAACTCAGTCTTTAAAGGGGATGGTGAATCATCAACATACGGGATGTACGTTTCTTCTAAGGAGAATGTAACCATTCGCAACTGCAACATCCAGAATTACAATTATGGTATATATTTGGATAAGACCAATCACAGCAGAATTGACAATATTAACGCTACAGCACCAATAAACACCCCCCAGTCTGGAATCACTCTGTCAAAATCTCACAACAACACGATAATAAATTCTTTCATAGACAAATGGCAAAGTGGAATCAAATTCACCGGAATGGCTGGCACCGAGGAATCGTACAACAACACGATAGAGAACAATATAATTACCAGAAGCAACAAAGCCGGAATCAGCGCCTTTCCATCACCAACGGGAACAGTTATAAGATACAACACCATAAACCTGTCAGGGGCATATGGTATACTCCTCGCTGCTGAAAATTGCACAGTTTTTAAAAACATCTTCGAAAAGAACACAGTAGGAATTGATTTCAATGATGAAAAACCTTCCAATTACACCAATGTTACGGATAACAATTTATCATTCAATTACAAGGACTTTGACCACGTCGAATATGCCCACAACCTGATTTTTTCATCAAACAGGTTCTCGGACAACCTTATCAACACGATGCTGAACAACTTCAGTGCCGAGGGGCTGGCTTATACCAATGAACTGGCAGAGTTTAATATTTCACTTTTCTACCCGAATGGAACCTCATGTGCAGGTTGTTCTATAAACACCTCAGTTAGCCCAAAGACAACGGCTGAATACAGCAAATCCGGGAATAACATATCCGGTAATTTCACGCCGACTAGGCTGGGAATATACACCATGTCATTGAATTCCACTGACGATGATGGCAATTTTGTCGAAAGGGATTTCAAGTTCTTTGCGAACGCCACAGAAACCCGGAACATAACGTATTATTTCACAGGCGGATGTGGAACTCATGGGCAACCATGCGGAAATGATGCTTCACGGATGATGATTAATACCACGAACTATAACATGAATGGTTATTGTGGTGGATGGGTCCAGATATCTCCTGATGATTTGCCTAATTACACATTTGGTTATATCAATAACATTTCTGCATCCATTTGGTACTATATTACTGATGGCTATCTTGGAATAGAAAGATACATGACATATACCTATTCCGTAGATTACAACAAAAGTGTACCCGATGAGACCTCATACACTTTTATTACAAGGAATTTTACCAACCTAAACTGGTCAGCAGATTATTTATGGTCATGGTATGGAGTCACAATAAAGCTCTATGGTGGTTTACCTGACTGGAAATCTAATAATACCCACCCTTCATTCGTCAACATCTCGTATTATTATACAAATACACCGGAAATAGTATATATATCGAATGAATACGTCAAGATCCTCTCCGCAACTTCTCCACCCGAAGACACGGATAATGCAACAATTATTTTGGAAGGCTCAGAAAATATCACACTTATAGTTCAAATGCCAGACTGTGGTAAAATCTACTCAACTAAGATGGATGGAAATGACTGTAACGACCAGAATTGCAGTTTCACTCAGAGTGCAGGAAAACTCGAATTCAATCTATCACTTGTATCGACGCATGTCATCGAAATTACATCTAACCAACCTCCCACTGTCATCATAACCTACCCAGCAAACACGACCTACTACAACGTCACCTACTTCAATTTCACCGTTTCCGAAATCCCTGACACTTGCTGGTACAACACAGGCTCAGGCAACAACACCATCACCTGCCAGAACGAAACACCAATCTACTTCAGCACCGAAGGTGCAAAAACACTTGAAGTCTATGCAAACGACTCCTCCAACAACATCGGAGGCGACACCGAATACTTCACCCTCGATCAGACTTCTCCAGAACACTCCAACCTGACCCAAAACGTATCAAATCAGTCCGCGTATAACCCCGACTATTCCTACCAGTTCAACTCCACGTGGACAGACCCCTCGGTAGTGGATACCGTCTACTTTGAATGGCAAGCAAACAATTACACAGCCTCCAATATCAGCGACGAGTATTATTATGTTGTAGGAGGCCTGGCGGCGGGAAACTATACCTACAAATGGTGTGCCAACGACACCCTAAACAACTGGAATTGCACCCAGAATCTGACCTATAGTATCACCAAAGCCAGCAACGACCTCACCATAACAGGCACGGGCACCTTCACCTTCCCGACCCAGACATCGGTCGACTGCTCCGCCACTGACGGCACCCCAGACCTTTACAGGAACGCCACTTCGATCC
>Ga0315545_1002799_pt1 | contig 15416 bp, 13 predicted proteins | sample SalMarSW160210MG_FD_203096 | JGI IMG/M metagenome (GOLD analysis project Ga0315545, IMG submission 203096) | Salt marsh sediment microbial communities from the Plum Island Ecosystem LTER, Massachusetts, United States - Salt Marsh Sediment SW1602-10 ... | reverse complement strand
AGCCGGATGCTTCGCCTTCTCGCCTTTGCGTAGCCGTCCATTCTCCGTAGCAGAGCTACTGCGAAGGATGAACTTCGGCGGAGCGAGGTCGGCTCAGCATGACAATAAAAACGGTCAGTTTGAGTAACTTAAAAACCATAGCGTTCCTTATTTTCTCAAGACATCTTCACCGTTAACTATTTGTTTACTGCTATTATGTAGCTATAGAACTCATCGAGCCTAATTTCAAGGACATCTTTTTTCTGCCGACCAGTTAACTTTGTGCAGCGCTCATCTCGGCAGCCTGCTCCGGCGAAGTGCGGCGCAGAGCCGGAAAGGCCGAGCCGAAGTTGAAACCTCATTTTACATCACTAAATCTTGTAAAAGATCAAGCCATTTGTCCCGATGATTTTGATATTCACTTATCATTTCCGTGCTATAGTTTGTTCATTAAATGCGCAAGATTTTTATTAGCACGCCCTTGCCTTTTGGCTTATAATTTGCTGGTTTTATCAGTAAGGCTTGACAGATAAGAAGCTGGCCAATAGTATAAATTTCTTTTATTTGTAAAGAACCTGCGAACCAAAACATACATTTGGAAGCTCAGGTAAGTGTGTAGTTTCTCGTCAACGATGCAGGGTACTGTTAGTCCCATGATCGATTTGGATTGCTCAAGTTGGCAACAGCGCTATTCTGCTTCCGGCATTTTTACTCTTAGATGCCGGATTCCCGACAGGCCCGGCATGCTCGGAGAGCTCGCCTCTGCCATCGGCCAGGCTGGTGCCCACATAGGCCAGATCAATATTATCAGCCTGGAACCTCAGTATAAAATCCGTGACATCACTGTCTTTTTACCTGACGGAGTTCGAGTTGAAGATGTTCTTGCTGCAATAAAGGTCCTTGGTGCTGTACAAGTCGTCTCGGTCACGGACGACATACTTGAAATACACAGGCGCGGGACAATCGAAGTGGTCAGCAGAGTACCAATCAAAAGCCAGACCGACTTGAGGATGGTTTATACTCCCGGCGTGGCATCGGTATGTGAACAAGTGAAGCGCGATCCAGCCGTTGCCTGGGAAATGACCGGTATATGTGATAGAGTGGCAATAGTAACCAACGGAACGGCTGTTCTGGGATTAGGTGACATTGGCCCCTTAGCCTCGTTACCGGTTATGGAAGGCAAAGCCGCTCTTTTAGCAGAGTTCGTTGGCATAAGTGGCTTTCCTATCCTTATCGACACTAAAAATATTGATACCTTTGTCAGGACGGTTGTGCGAATAGCCTCGGGCTTTGGTGCAATTCAGCTTGAGGATGTTGCTGCACCTGCCTGCTTCGAAATTGAGCAGAAGCTAAGTGCCCAGCTTAATATCCCTATTTTTCATGATGATCAGCATGGAACCGCCACAATCGTACTTGCCTCTCTGATAAATGCCCTGCACCAGGCTGGCAAGGAGCCCAAAAACTGTTCTATTATCATGTTGGGAGCCGGTGCCGCCGGTTACGCTGTCAGCAGGATGTTGCTTGAGTTCGGAATCGGTGATATTGTACTTTATGATTCCAAAGGGCCCATCTATCGCGGCAGAACCGAGAATATGAACCCCTACAAGCAAAACCTGGCAGAAATCACGAACAAAGAGAATCAAAAAGGCACCTTAGCCAAAGGATTTGTTGGAAAGGACATTTTTATCGGCCTGTCACGTCCCAACATAGTTTCCAAGGATATGATTGCCTCGATGGCAAAGGACCCTATTGTTTTTCCTATGGGCAATCCTATTGGCGAGATAAGCAAGGAGCAAGCTCTCCAGGCGGGAGCCGCAATTGCAGCCGATGGCCGGGATATTAATAATGCACTGGCTTATCCCGGTATCTTCAGAGGTGCTCTAAATGCAAGGGCCACCGAGATAAATTTGAGTATGAAATTGGCTGCTGCAAAGGAGCTGGCGAGCCTCGCCCCTCAAGGCAATTTGCTGCCCGATATTCTTGATAGAGAAGTGCACAAGAAAGTCGCCCAAGCGGTGGCTGCAGCCTGGCAAAGCTGACGAAAAACAGGCGAAGAAATGGGATTCCGATGGAGCTAATAAAGAAGATTAAAGAGACCGAAGCCCAGGCCCAACAGATTATCGAAAAAGCCAAGGCTGAGGCAGCCGAGCTTAGTGAGCAGGCTCGCGCTAGGTGCCTTGAATCTCTCGAGCAGGCCCAGAAAGAGCGCAAGAAAGCAACCGAGGCCTCTGTTGCCAAAGCGCGCTCACAGGGCCAGGCAGAAGCCGAAAATCTCAAAGCAGAAGCCGAAAACCAACGTCAACAATTACGGGCCAAGGCAGAACCGAAAATTACTGAAGCCGCGGCGAAGGTGATGAACTACTTGAAAGGCTGACATGGCCGTAGCCCAGATGATAAAAGTGATGATCGTCACACATCGCTCGCAGGTTTCGGACCTTCTCGAGGCCTTGCAGCGGCAGGGCATTTGCCAGATTCTTAATGCAGAAGAGGCAATAGTCAGCAAGGATGCACCCGACCTTATTCAAGCCGCAGAAAAGCCCAGAGACATCGAAACATTGCTCACTCGCATACAAAAGGGCGTTGCATTTTTGAAAAGTCATGCCAAGCCGCAAAAAGGTTTTGCTGCCGTACTTTCTCCACGTGCGGTCGTTGACGAGCGTGCATACGAGCAGATTATTTCCGATGCGGACCTTCTCAAGGTTGTTGATGAATCCGAAAACCTTGCTGCGTCAATAGAGAAGACCAGAACGGAAATCGACAACCTCAGTGCAACTCTGGATATGCTTTACCCGTGGAAATCTCTGGCAACTCCTGTAGAGCAAATCGGCCCGCTTCAATACACAATCTCTTGGCCCGGCCTCATACCCAGCCAGCATTTTAATCAGGTCGAAAAGGATATTAGCCAATTCGATGCCGCAATCCAACAGGTTGGCACTGCTGCCGGCAAACACGCTTGTATTGTAGTCTCCTTGACCGAAAACGCCCAGGATGTGCAGAAGCTCTTGCGCTCAGCGGAGTTCGAGCCGGTTCACTTCGAGCCTATGAAAGGAACTGCCGCGGATTTGATTCACCAATATAGCGACAAGTTGGACCAGGCTAAGCAGCAGTTGGAAAATTATCAGCAAGCTGCAGCCTCTTTATCCAAAAATCTTCTTAAGCTCCAAATTTTGCACGACCATTACAAAAATCTCTTGCAGAGAGAGCAGACAAGAGACACCGCACCGGCAACCCAACATACGGTTATTCTTGAAGGTTGGGTCAAAAGGCATGATTATCCGCGCCTTGAGAAGGTAATCTCGCAGTATGAGGCCACAAGTTTGACGCGGATCGAACCCGCTGAGGGTGAGCAGGTTCCCGTCGAGATAGAGAACAAGAATGTTATAAAACCTTTCGAGGTTATAACTCGTCTATATGGTATGCCACGCTATTTAGAGGTCGATCCGACAAAGTTTTTGGCTCCCTTTTTTGCGATATTTTTTGCACTGTGTCTAACCGATGCCGGCTACGGCCTTGTAATCATCGCTGTTATGATATTTCTAATCAAAAAAATGCAGGGCGACAAAAAGCTGATGTGGATGCTGGGAACCTGTGCCGCTGTCACAATTGTGACTGGATCTCTAACGGGAGGCTGGTTTGGAGATGCCATCCAGCAATTCATACCCGTCTTGAAACCTGTCAGAGAAAAGATGCTCTGGTTTGATCCTTTTGAAAAACCAATGATGTTCTTCGGCCTTTCGCTAGCGATCGGCTATACCCAAATTCAGGCAGGCCTGCTTATCGCGTTGGTATATAACCTTAAGCGCAGGGACCTTGTTGCTGCTGTTTGTGACCAGGCCACGTGGCTTGTCATGCTCAACTCGATTGTCTTATTTGGTGCCGGTAAAGCCGGCGTCATATCACCATTGCTTGGCACGTTCTTTGGTCGCCTCGCACTGGTTCCTGCTATAGCCATCCTTCTATTTAGCCACCGACAGGGTTCTTGGGCTGGTCGGATCGGAATGGGAGCGTATAATTTATTTAGCACAATCTTTTATGTCGGCGATGTCCTCAGCTATCTTCGTTTGATGGCTCTGGGAATGGTCACCGCCGGCATCGCAATGGCTGTCAATGTCATAGCAAAAATCTCTCTTGATATTCCCTACGGCATCGGTGTCGTAGTTATGATCTTGGTGCTCATTGGAGGCCATGGATTTAATATCGCTATGTCTGGCCTGGGAGCGTTCGTACATACATTGAGGTTGCAGTACGTTGAGTTCTTCCCAAAATTCTTTACCGGCGGCGGACGAAAATTCGAGCCACTTGCTAAAAAGTACGAGCACGTTTATATCAAAAACGCAATAGGGAACTGAACCTTACACTATAAGATGCGAAAGGAGATTGCGCGATGGACTATGGAATGATATTGGCTTTGGGCGGCGCGGGTTTAGCGGCTTTATTGGCTGGTATTGGCTCAGCGATAGGAATCGGCATAGCAGGCAGAAGCGCAACCGGCGTCCTTAGCGAAAAGCCCGAGAGATACGGCCAGATGTTCATTATGGTCGTTCTGCCGGGTACACAGGGATTTTACGGTTTCTTAGCCGCATTCATGGTCATGTTGAAACTCAATTTCTTCGGAGGAGCAGGGCAATTGCCCGCATTGTCTGCTTCGCTTGGATTGGAGGCCTTTGTTTCGTGTCTTCCGATTGCCTTTGCCGGCCTGGTCAGCGCTATCTTTCAGGGCAAGGTCTGTTCCGGCGGTATACTAATGGCTGCCAAGAGACCCGAGATGGCCTTTAAGGCTGGTGTTATCTACGCTGTTATGGTTGAAATTTACGCGGTTTTAGGTCTGCTCGTGACTATATTGCTGCTCTGGTTTGGCATCAACTGGCCGACGCCTGTAGCATAGGTAGTTCACAACCTAAGAGTATCAAGTAAACGTAGTTAACTCATATACTCATATACGCATTAACTCATTAACGCAGAAATAAAATTATGGAAGCTCAACAAGTCATAGAAAAGATATTGGCTGAGGCAAATGCTGAGGCTCAGAAGATAAAAGAGCAGGCTAAAGAAAAGGAAGCTGCCGAGCAAGCTAAGCTGGATGAGCAGCTAAGCCAGTTTAATGAACAGACCGAAACGCTTGCACAAAAGGCGGCGGAGGATGAAAAGTCGCATGTCCTCGCAGCCGCAAGAATGGATATCGCCAAACAGCTTTTGGCTGAAAAAGGAAAAATACTCGAAGAAGTTTTTAGAGAGTCTCGCCGGCAACTGCAGCAGCTACCCGACGACCAGTACCGTCAGCTAATAGCAAAACTCATGCTCCAGGCTGTCGAGACAAGCCAGGAGCAGGTTATTCTCGATAAAAGTGAAGCTCGGATAGATCAGCAGCTCATCGACCAGGTTAACCAGCAGTTAAGTGCTAATGGCAAGGGCGATTTGAAGTTGTCCGACCAAAGACGGGACCTTGGAGGCGGTTTTATTCTGTCACGCGGGAAAATCAAAACGAATGTATCTTTTAAGGTGATATTAGACCAGGCTCGAAAGGATCTGGAAATCGGTTTGGCAAAGGAAGTATTTGAAAACTAAAAGCTAAAAGCTAAAAACCATAATTGAAAATTTAAAATTTTGTGTTTGGCTTTGCATTTTCTATTTTAGGCATTGAATGACTAAGGTCGCCGAACGAGCTATTCTTGACTTTTATACTTATCCGCCGATTGGCGGTGACAACTGGTGCTATACGTTCCAGACCGCTCAGGTCCGTGCCCTTGAGTTGCAGATGCTCACAAGGTCTACACTGCTTGATATGGCCAATGCCGCGGACCTCGACCAGGCGGCTGGCCTGCTCTCATCTAGCGAATACGCTGTCTCACAAGCGGGCAGAAATTTCGCAGAAGTGGAGAAAACTTTACAGCTTCGAAGAACTGCTGTGCGCCAGCTATTTGCAGATTTGATGATTGATAAGTCTGTCGTTGAGTTATTTCGAACACGAGATGATTTTGCCAATTTGCGCCTGGCTGTCAGACGAACGCTGACAGAGAAACCTATTGGAGACGACTATAGCCCGGATGGGAATGTCTCGCCGGACAGGATGGAAGAGCTTTTTGCCGAGCACAGTGCGTTTGAGGAGCCCGAATTTCCTGATTATGTGCAACAGGCGGTCGAAAATGCGGTTCTGGCATATTATCGAGATAAAGACATCCGTCAGATCGATTATGCAATCGATAGATTTCAGGCTAACTACTACCTGAGGCAAGCACATCGTCTCGAAAGCATTTTTCTGCTTGGCCTTTTTAGAATCCAGGTTGATTTGACTAATATCCGCACGATGCTTCGGCTCAAATTCACCGAATCCGAAGAGCGAGGCGTTTTTCTGTCGGGTGGGTTCATCGAGCTGGAGCGGTTCCATCACGGCCTTGACATAGGATATGAAGGCTTAGGGCAGCTATTTTTTGTGACTCCTTATTATAGAGTTGTGGAAACAGGTGCAAACTACCTGGCCTCAAACAAATCATTTTTGAAACTCGAACAGCAGTGCGAAGAATTCTTAACCGGCTTTTTGAAGACAACAATCCAGATAACCGCCGGCCCGCAACCGATTATCGCGTATTTATTGATGAAGGAAAACGAAATCCGCACAGTAAGACTGATTCTGACCGCCAAGAAGAATAACTTGAATACACAGCTTATCTTAGATCGTATCTCGTGACCCGGGTCACGGGCGACGAGACACGAATTTGTATAAGAATCAATAAAAAATGAAACTGATAAAACTATTCTGCTTGATTTTAGTATTAATGTTTATCGCTGCGGGGTGTGAAAAGAAGTCGACCAAATTGCCTGAGCCAACACCACCGCCTAAACCAGCCGGACAGCCCCTCAAGAACGCAGACATGGTAAAATTAGCTGTTGGTAAAATCTTCGTCGACGGCCAACTACCAACCTGTGTGAAAGAAACAGTTAACATCACAAAAGATGAGTTTGAACAGAAGTTGGCAAAACTTTATGAGATTGCTCCTTCGGTCAAAGAACTCATAGATAACCTTGATAATTTGGCGGACTACATTAGGACAAAATCGGGATACGAAGAAGTCGCACCACTTCTTTCCTACTCGGAAATCCCCTTCTCGGTAAGCGATGAGGAATATGTCCTTGTTCTATCGCCGAGGGATGCCTTAAGTCTATTGCGTGGTTTTGTCAGTGCAGATTCTACCTGTTTAGTTTCCCACTTTAAGCGCTACGCACCCGATCATTTGTTGGCACCTGGCTTTTTGAATTTCCGAGTAATCAGAAACAGTGACAATTGCTGGATTGGCAACGTATACACGGTTGTGGCTAATACAAAAAAAGGGACAGTTCTGATTATTGATGCCTTGCAACTTCCTTGGCAGGGTGGTATTAGCTGGCTTTATATAAAAACCTTTCCTGTAGAAAGTCTCCGGGACAGTAAACAGATCTCTCAAGCAGCTATCATTGCTTTGGTCAGAGATTACGCAGCTAAAGTGAACCTACAAGAAGTCTGGCTCGCCTTTACCTCTAATTTCTACCCCTTGGTCGATTATTATCAGGATGTAATTTACGCGGACTGTCCTTCAAAATCCTTGGAGCAAGCAAAGCAGTATTTCAGTTTAATCGGGATAGAAGACAGTACATCTGTTGCCTCTTTCACTTGGTGGATGCAAACAAGAGGAGAGGGTGGACCTCTAAAACTTGTTCAGAAATCGCCTCGACGGTTTATCAGAATTTGGCCGCTGGAAGAAACTGAGGCTAACCGACTTCACATAGCTGCTCGCATGGCAGATATAGCCAAGCTGAAGGGCCTTATTGAAGAAGGTGCGAAGATTGATAGAAAGGATGAGTCAGGTAACACCGCTCTGCATTATGCCGCTAAGTCCGGCTTTGAGAACGTAGTTAAGTTTTTAATTGCCAGAGATGCTAATGTCAACGCAAGGGATGAAGAAGGCAAGACCCCTCTGCACCATGCTGCCGAGCACGCGTACGAGAGGACAGCTCGGCTGCTTATCTCTGAAGGGGCCGATATCGACGCTAAAGACGCAGCCGGGGATACACCCCTTAATTGCGCGATGGGCTCGGAAAGTGTAACCAAAGATATCGTCAAAATGCTCATCAGCGAAGGTGCGGATGTGAATGCGAAAAACGCAGCCGGCGATACGCCAGTGCACTTTGCAGCCAGGTCCAGAAACGTCGGGAAAGATATTATTGAACTACTCATATCTAAAGGCGCGAATATAAATGCCAAAAACAAAAATGGCCAGATGCCAGTGGATATTGCTGCGCGCAGTCGTCGTGAGAAGATCGTCAAACTGTTTATTGACGAAGGTGCCGATGTTACCACGATTCACTTGGCTGCCTACACCGGAAATCTCAACAAGGTCAGAAGCTTCCAGAAGGAGGGTTTCGTTGTAGATTCGAAAGATGAAGATGGTTCAACGCCTTTTGATATGGCTGTCTCTGGCGGACACGCCGATGTAGTAAAGTTTCTTATTGACAAAGGCGCAGAGGTCAATCCAGACAGTGAGTCTGGCTGGACACCGCTGCATAGCGCCGCCGACGAGAAGCATGAAGCTGTTGCCAAATCTCTGGTTGCCGCAGGCGCTAATGTCAATGCCAAAGACAAATCTGGTTACCTACCGCTTCACTACGCCCTCTGGAATAATGATGAGCAGATGGTGAAACTGCTCGTTAACAGTGGCACAGATATTAAAGCAAAGGACAGCAATGGATACACTGCCCTTCACTGGGCCATCATAATGGCAAATAGCGATCTTGTGAAGTTTTTCCTGTCCGAAGGGGCAGATGTAAAAGCCAAGAATAACGACGGCCAATCGGCTTTATCTCTGGCAAAGGATGACGGGCAGGACGAAATCGTTGAACTGTTGCTCCAGCATGGAGCAAAAGAATAAGAACACAGTCACGAGCGACGAGCGACGAAACAATGGAAGGAAAGATCGCAGTATTAGGTGACACCGATTTTGTAATGCCGTTTTCGGCACTTGGAGTTGATACATACGCAGTCGACACGGCCGAGCGGATATCTGAGGCCGCAACGATGATAGTCGGCAGTAACTATGCCCTTGTGGTTGTCGCTGAGAACATAGCTTCATTAGCTGATGTGGTATTCTCCGAATATCAGGATCAGCCGACTCCTTGTGTCGTTGTTGTTCCATTTACTACCGAGTCCGAAGGCTTCGCCACAGAAGCCCTTGCAAAAGTGCTCAAAATGGCCACAGGAATCAACATCATGGAGAATAGCTGAGTATTTGTTGTGCGTCGTGCGTGATGCGTATTGCGTCTATGGCAGACAAGATAAAGACATACAGGGATTTGGACATTTGGAAGGCAGGTATTGGTCTCGTAAAGGAGACATATAGGATTACTGAGTCATTTCCGAAACATGAGTTGTATGGCTTAGTTAGTCAAATGAGACGATCGGCAATCTCCATACCTTCGAATATAGCTGAGGGTTTTAGGAGGTATCACAACAAGGAATATAGACAATTTTTGTACGTATCTTTGGGAAGTTGTGCGGAACTGGAAACCCAGGTCACAATAGCAAAAGAATTGCAGTATATACAAGAGAGCCAAGAAACCGAGTTGCTGGAGAAATTAGACCATATATGTCGAATGATTACGAATCTCCTCAAAAAACTTTAACGCAATACGCACGACGCAATACGCAATACGCACGACGCAATACGCAATACGCACGACGCAATACGCAATACGCACGACGCAATACGCAATACGCACGACGCAATACGCAATACGATATACGGAAGGTTTTAATAATGACTGACGAAAGACAAGGCAGAATAGTCAAAGTAGCCGGCCCGGTCGTTGTTGCTGAAGGTATGGCGGGCGCACGAATGTACGATGTCGTTCGTGTGGGCAAACTTAACCTCATTGGCGAAATCGTTGAGTTAAAAGGTGATTTGGCCTCCATCCAGGTCTACGAGGAGACTACTGGTATGGGACCCGGTGAGCCTGTTGTTGATACGCAGGCGCCGCTAAGTGTTGAGTTGGGACCCGGCTTGATCGAGAGTATTTACGATGGTATCCAGAGACCACTCGATGATTTGGTTAAAGCTGAAGGCGACTTTATGAGCAGGGGCAGCTCGCTGCCCGGCCTGAACCGAGAGAAGAAGTGGCATTTCAAGCCCGCCCTCTCCGAAGGCACGAAAGTCGGCCCCGGCGACGTCATTGGTGAAGTTCAGGAAACCACACTCCTTGTACACAGGATAATGGTCCCACCTGGTCTCGAAGGAACAATTCAGAAGATTACAGAAGGTGATTACACGGTTGAACAGGCCGTCGCTGTCTGTGTCGCTGAAGACGGCACCGAGCATCAGCTCAGCCTAATGCAAAAGTGGCCTGTTCGTAGCGCAAGACCCATTGTCAAACGCTTTGCGCCGAACAGAATCCTTGTCACCGGCCAGCGGGTTATCGATACATTCTTCCCGATCACACAGGGCGGGACAGCCTGCGTGCCCGGCCCCTTCGGAACGGGTAAGACAGTCGTCCAGCACCAGTTAGCCAAGTGGGTCGATGCCGATGTCGTTGTATACGTCGGCTGCGGTGAGCGGGGCAATGAAATGACCGACGTCTTAACCGAATTCCCGGAACTGAAAGACCCGCGCTCCGGCGAGCCGTTAATGCGACGCTCGGTCTTAATCGCTAACACATCCAACATGCCCGTCGCTGCCCGTGAAGCCTCAGTTTATACAGGCATAACGATTGCTGAGTACTTACGTGACATGGGCTACGTTGTAGCTCTTATGGCTGATAGTACAAGCCGATGGGCTGAGGCGATGCGCGAGATATCGACACGTCTTGAGGAAATGCCAGCCGAAGAAGGTTATCCTGCATATCTGGCAGCACGAATCGCTGCCTTTTACGAGCGAGCCGGTCGAGTGCAGTGTGCCGGCAATCCCGAAAGGGAAGGTGCTCTTTCTATTATAGGTGCTGTCAGTCCACCGGGCGGCGACCTGTCAGATTCCGTCGTCCAGGCTACCTTACATGTCGTCAAGGTCTTCTGGTCGCTCAAGGGTGAGCTTGCCTATCAGCGACACTTCCCCGCTATCGACTGGCTCACGAGTTATTCTTTCTATAAGCAGTATCTAAAGACCTGTTTTGAAGATAAAGACCAGGGCGAGGATATGGACAAAATGACCTCTGAGGCAATGAGCTTGCTTGAGCAGGAATCCGAGCTTCGCGAGATTGTACGCCTCGTTGGCGCCGAGGCCCTGTCACCTCGCGAAAGACTGGCACTTGAAACAGCAAGGTCAATCCGTGAAGACTATCTGCACCAGATCGCCTTCCATGAGGTTGACACCTTCACCGATATAACCAAGCAATTCGAGATGCTAAAAACTGTCCTGCATTTTCACAGGCAGGCTTTGACCGCGATAGATGCCGATGTTGAAACCACTGAAATTTTTAAATTGCCCGTCCGTGAAGAAATCGCAAGGGCAAAATATATCCCGCAGGACCAGATTGAAAAGATAGGCCAAATAAGACAAACAATCGATAAACAAATGAAGGAATTGCAGACCTCGGTTGTTTCCAGAGGCTGAACAGCTATAGATGTATGAAAGACTTTTACGCAATACGCACGACGCAATACGCGATACGGAACAGAAATTACGAGTCAGGAGTTTGAAATGTTATCAGTGAAAGAATATCAAACGGTAGCCAATATCGCCGGCCCGTTAATGCTTGTCGAGATGGTCGACGAGGCAAAGTACGGCCACATTGTTGACATCGAGCTGGGTGACGGCTCAATACGGCACGGCCAAATCCTCCAGGTCGAAAACGACAAAGTCCTCGTCCAGGTTTTCGAAGGCACTCGCGGCATCGACGTCAGTTCAAGTACTGTACGCTTTTTATCAAAGCCCCTCGAATTTGGTGTCTCGCCCGACATTTTGGGTCGCGTCTTTACAGGTCTTGGAATACCAAAGGACGATGGCCCCGCTATAATTCCTGAGGAACGTTTGGACATTAACGGACAGCCCATAAATCCCTACGCCCGCGACTATCCCAACGAGTTCATCCAGACCGGCATATCCACAATCGATGGCCTGAATCCTCTTGTCCGTGGCCAGAAGCTGCCGATATTCTCCGGCGCGGGCCTGCCGCACGACGAGCTAACCGCGCAGTTCGCCCGCCAGGCAACCGTACTCGGTAAAGGTGAGCAGTTCGCCGTTGTTTTTGCTGCAATGGGTATTACCTTTGAAGCTGCCCAGTTTTTTATTGACGACCTCCACCAGACCGGCGCTATCGAAAGAGCCGTAATGTTCATCAACTTGGCCAACGACCCTGCAATCGAGCGAATCGCAACGCCGAGATTCGCCCTTACCGCTGCCGAGTATCTCGCTTACGAACGTGATATGCACGTCCTTGTTATTCTTAACGATATGACCAACTATTGCGAAGCATTACGCGAGATTAGTGCCGCCAGAAAAGAGGTCCCTGGCCGGCGTGGCTATCCGGGTTATCTCTACACCGACTTAGCAACAGTTTATGAACGAGCAGGGCGTATTAAGGGTAAAAAAGGCTCTATTACTATGGTTCCAGTCCTGACGATGCCCGAAGATGATAAAACCCATCCCGTCCCCGACCTGACCGGCTACATTACCGAAGGCCAGGTGATCCTGTCACGACCCTTGCACCGCCAGGGCGTTGCCCCGCCGGTCGATGTCCTGCCGAGTCTTTCGCGACTTAAAGATAAAGGTATCGGCCGGGACAAAACCCGCGAAGACCATGCGGACCTTTATAATCAGCTATACGCCGCCTATGCCCGTGGCAAAGAAATGCAGGAGCTGGCGACTATCATGGGTGAAGCTGCCCTCTCTGATGAGGACAAAAAGTATATGGAATTTGCCAACAGGTTCGAGGGAAAGTATATCTCCCAGGGCTACTACGAAAATCGAACGGTCGAGCAGACACTCGACCTTGGCTGGGAGCTTCTTAGCATGTTTGAAAATGTCGAGCTGAAGCGCATCGACGTTAAGCTCATCGCGAAGTATATGCCCAGATTCCGCGGGAATGCTAAGTCCACCGAAGAATCTAACGATGAGCAAGACCAACAGGAATCTGAGGAAGACGACGACCAGGACCAGCCCGACCCCGATGAAGAGCAAACGGAGGAACTTCAATTTTCAGGAGTTAACGATTAACTATGCTTGCAAATGTTAATGCAACACGAATGGAACTATTAAGACTTCGCAAGCGCGTAGCGCTTGCAAGCAGGGGCCATCGTTTACTAAGCGAGAAGCGCGACGAGATTTCTCGTCAGCTAATTCGCATCGCCCGTGAGATTCAGCCGTTGCGCGAAGGAGTCGAAAAGGAGTTATTGGAGACCTGTCGGCGATTCATGCTTGCCCGTGCTTCCGTCGAGCCGGAATATACTAAAGCCGCCCTTGAGGTCCCGACCAAGAAATTCAGCCTTGCTATAGATTTTGCTCGCGTGATGAACGTCAAGGTCCCGCACCTGACCAAGGAAATCTCAGGCCATATCATCTGTTATGGCTACGCCACAACGTCCGGCGAAATGGACGTTGCCCTGTTAGCTTTAGAGCGTGCCTTCGATAATTTAATTGAGTTAGCCCAGAAGGAAAAGCAAGCTCGGCTGTTAGCTACCGAGCTTCAGATGACCCGCCGAAGGGTGAATGTGCTTGAGCACGTCGTAATTCCGGAGTTGCACGAGACGATACGATTCATCTTCGACAAGCTCGCCGAAGCCGAGCGCGACAACATCTCCCGCCTAATGAAAATAACCGACATCATCAGAGCATAAATCAAATATTCTCAAGAAACATATTTGAATTGAGTTTTTATGTTCTTATTTTTATTACACTTTCCTTCCTACTTCTGGCCAATTTTCCTTTCTCTTTTTATGAACTCTCTAATTCCATCGATCCCATAAAACTTCATCGATCCATGAACCAAAAAGGGTGTCCTTTCTTCTGTAATGGGGCCATTAAAGTGACAATGTACTTTTGCATTTAACAATTCGTGCACTGCTTGTATGTCTTCACTACTCGTATTAAAGAAAATCTTTGGAGTTTCATTGCTCATATTTTTGCCTCCTTGTTATATTCTCCAATGTTCTGTTATAAAAGTTTATCTGTCGATATTTGAGCTGGATCTGAAAACTTGCGATAATCCTCTTCTGATATGAGGTAATCGTTTAATGGGTCTCTTAAGATCGAATCTAGAATATAGTTAAAAACTGCTCGTCTTTCTTTTTCTTTTCTTCCCATTTCCCCAGGCGGCAAAGAGGTTTGATAGGACAGGAACTCGGTTTGAAGAGTGTAATCACTTGGGAGTTTTTCTTCAATCTTATTCCTTATAGTGTCTAGTTCATTTTTCAATTTGTCTTCGTCAGAAAATATATTTACCAAATTTTCATCATGGATCCATTCGTGCGACTGATTTTGCAATGTAATCTTGTCTTTGTCACCCAAATTTTCAACGAATGTAGCGATCAAAGCGAATAACTGCATAACACGAGCTTTACCTCGTTCTTTTTTTATTGATAATATGACGGCCCTTCGATACCGCTCTCTTGCACATAGTCTATGATTCAGGTCAAGCTCTCGTCTAGCCCCTCCTGACAATTTATGAGGGAAATAAGGTCTATAGGCAATCACCCCATTCTTGCTCTGCTCAACTAAGCTCAAATCTCTAGATGTAACTTGAACGTTGATGTAATCCCAAAGTAGCTTCATCAGGTATGAAACGGTTGTAGACATTTCGTTTGATGATGTATTATATTGAAGTGGATTAAGGGGGTTAATTTTTTCTAGCTCTCTAGGAATAGTTTGTCCTACGTAATATTCTTTTCCATATGGAAGTGGCCAACGAGGTAAACATTCTGTCAGATATTTTCCATTCACTTTTTTTATGATGAGCTCGTCAATCGTGCCTGGTAGAAAAAGAATCGATTCTTTTATTTCGATTAATTTTTTTGCAAAGATATTTAGCTCGCCTGTAAAATTTGGAATTTCTCCTTTTGCATCTTCCCTTACAGTCGAAATCGGGTGAGATAAATAATAAATCTGCAAATGCTCTATTGGTGACTCAATCAACTTTTTTATCATATGTTTAGGATGCTTAATCGCTACAATATAAATCGGGATATTTAAAAGTCGAGCTACCAAGCGAGATACTGCAATTTCAACTTGTCTCCATTCTAAGATCGAGATTAGGTTAAAGGTCGAAGCAAACAACGCCTCGAGAGGTTCCAACGACATTACGTAACTATACATTTCTCCTTTCGATAATAAACGCCGGTAAACGTCATAAATATCGTCTATAAAGACGATAAGTAGTTTCACCTTCCCTTGCAGGCTCCCGATTTTTAGGAAGTCTATAGGAGACAAAAACTCACGTTTATCTTGATGGTAATACACTCCATGAAGTGTTAAAAATACTGTCTC
>Ga0315545_1002795_pt1 | contig 15426 bp, 9 predicted proteins | sample SalMarSW160210MG_FD_203096 | JGI IMG/M metagenome (GOLD analysis project Ga0315545, IMG submission 203096) | Salt marsh sediment microbial communities from the Plum Island Ecosystem LTER, Massachusetts, United States - Salt Marsh Sediment SW1602-10 ... | reverse complement strand
TAAACGGCAACGTCCGCGGTATTTGAATACGCGCATCTGTCTGACCAGGAGCTCAAGGATGCCCAACCTAATACAACATCGTTCTCCACAGCAACGATAACAGTATATTTTCCTGTGTGTTTATCGAACCATTTTTCCTGTTCCCTAATTGATTTGGGCTCAATATGAAACGTCGCAGTGGTGTTTGAAACCGCATCGTTATATATCTCGGTAATAGCAGATAAATCTTTTTTTGTGGCGGGTCTTATCTCTTGCATGATTTCAGCATCAATCTATTGTATTAGAGGAGACAATGCTGATTCAATAAAGCATATAATTTTCCACATTGAATTTTCAATAAAAAACAATAAAACTTTATTGATTTTCCTCACCAGCCACTGCAAAACCAACAATACTTCTGGTTACCTGCGTTCTTCTTATAATAACAAAGTTATTATCCTTAATTTTTAAATAATTATAAATACCAATAAAATGCACCATCCGATTCAATATAATGGTACAAAACGGTAAATAAGAGGAATAAAGAACATCATCAAAATCCCTATGGGCATAACCTTTATAAACGCAAACAACACCTTTTTTCATATCCTGTATAAATTTAACAAAAAAAACAAATAATAGAAAAGCAACCAGGCTGAATATAATAGATGAAAATATAACAATCAAATCTATCTCATCGGACGCCACCAAACTTTTTTTCAGAAAAAAGATAATAGCTATAATAGCGGCTAAAAGCACAACGCAATTTCGAATTAATTTAAGATACTCGACAAAACCTAAACTTCCAACATCATCAGGTTTACCAAAATTCTCGTAATCGATATCCTCATACGGCCTCGACTCTTCTACTTTTTTAACGGCTTTTGGTTTTTTATCCTTTTCTATTCTGCCGCTTTTCTTCCGGGTAGTAGTCTTTTTCTTCTTTTTAACGGAACTTTCTTTTTTGACTTTTTTGCTTCTCGTACCTTTCTTTCCACTCTTCCCTTTTTTTCTTTTTTCTTCTTTTTTCATTTATCCCCTTTAAAGATTTAAAGATTAAATATCCAAGAGCTATAATCACAAAAGCAATCATCGACCAGACAAAAACAGTCTCCTCTTCCATAATTACTTCTTTAATCCTACTGAATTTTTCATTCAATTGCTCATCCCCTAAATCCAGCAATACTTTTTTCTCGTTTTCCATAAATGAAAGCAATCTCTCAAACTCATACAAAGGTCTTTCAGCATAAGAATTTCCATAAAACAAATAATATTTTTTATTCCTCTTTACAGGAAAATTAACAAAGCGTTGATTGATTTTAATAGACATATCATCGATTTTAATCGGAGGGTCATCCTGATTGTATATAAATAACTTAAAATATCTATTCCTTGATTCCGGAAAGCTTATAATATTATTCTTGTTTTCTTTATTAAACATGTATATAATTGCCGAGCTCAGGAACTGCCAGTCTTCAGCATCATCCGAACCAAAGACCCAAACGTTTCTGTGATATCTATCGGAAGAAAACTTAAGATTTACTTCTTTCTTTGGAATGTTTTTGTAAATAACATCCAGGATAATCTCGGTCCTTTTCTTCTGATTATTTTCCTCTCTCGATAGTATCTTAAAGGGTAAACTCCCAAGCGAAACTTTGACTATCTTTTCGTCGTACACCAGACACCCTTCCACTTTAAGGGATCTTTCTTCTCTATCCCATATAACGATTTTAAAGAATCTCCTTCTAGTATCAGGAAATTTTATATCGGTTAATGAAGTTCTGTACTCTTCGTTATAAAAACTGAAAATATTTGCATCGTCTCTAATATTTAACCACTTTATACCATCATCACTTCCCCAGATTTCAACTTTTTTCCTAAAATTTTTATCCGGTGTTACAATTTGTAATCTGTTTATGGTTTTATTTTCTTCGCCCACATCCAGGTAAAATTCCGTGTATTCATAAGGAACATTGGAAAGATTGTACATCTTGGGTTCAAAACAGACTGCTTCTTTTTCACTCTTAAGCGTTTCTAATTTATAAGGAACTTCTTTCCCGTCATCATCGATAACTCTCAAATCTGATAAATCATATTTAGAATTATTGTAAACTTCTACATCGATTTTAACCCGGCCTATACCTTCAATATCGCTTACTCCAATCTGTTTTTTATACTGCCAATCCATTTCTGAGAAATCCGCTTTTACTATCATCGCCAGAAAAATAAGGACTAAAATGTATCTCTTATTCATTTTCTTCCTTCCTGCCCATCTTTTTCTGATAAACAAACGAAATTATGAGTAGAATAACTCCAAGCACAACAAGGGATAAAACTCTGTACGTTGTTTCAAGATAAGAAAGATCATAGAAAAACACTTTTATTATAGTAAGAGAAGCCACCAAAAATCCGGCGATTTTAGTCGGAGAACTTTCCCTGGTTATACCCAAAACAAATAAAACAAGAGCGTATAAACCCCAGAGAACCGAAATCACAAGAGATTTCATTTCAATCAGGTTGTCGAATTCTTCAAAGAATTTGCTGGTTCCCGTAAATGTGATAAACAAGAACACAAGAATCATACCCAATATATTCAAAGCCCCCACCCGTTGCATCTTTCCGCCTACTTCTCCCGAGAGAAACTTCGCGCAAAGAAATACTGCCATAATCGCAATTATCGAGTTAAAAAAGAAAGAAAAAGTTTCAAGAATAAAATAATCGATAAAAAGCATTTTAAAAACCGCGATACCCAGAAGCACAAGAGAAAGGTTCTTTAGAATTTTTTCCTTTCTGCCAAGTGAAAGAATTATTGTACCTTCAACAGCCCAAGCACAAGTAGCCCAATTTGTTTTAAAGAATATCGGAATAGCGACTGTGAGAAAGAAAACCGCGAGGCTCGTAAATGACCAGGCGATATCCAGAGATTTTTCCTCCTTGATTCGCGAACCTGCATAATAATAAAAAGCCGCTAGGACCAACGCCAGCGTGCCAGCAATATAAGGATTAATTTTATAGGTTATAAACCAGAGAATAAAATAATATAAAAATGGATTCAAAAAAAGAACGATTAAAGATTCGGAGCTTTCTTTTCTCGGGATATAAAAGAAAAGAGCAAAAAATATCGTAGAGAACGTTAAAAATACCCAGGGGTAACCGCTTTCGAAAGAAAACTTAATAGTAGTAAGAAGCATCATTGCAGTCAGAGAAAAAGCGAGGATATTTAGCCATTTCCATTCTTTAATTTTAGTTACTGTAAGGATCCATCCGTTTATAAGGGTAAGATATGAGAAAAGTACAATCAGAGCTAAAGGCGTAATCTCACCACCCCTGAAAACATAAGTAGTAAGAAACGCTCCTACAACGGCAATAAATGAAATTACGCTGCTATCATACCTGAGAGATAATAGAACACCAACGATTGTAACAAGCACCATCATAAAAAAAGCTACGGCAGGATGGACTAAATTATAAAATGCCGCTGCGGCATAAAAAGAAAAATACAGAATAACAATTCCGCAGCTTGAAATTCCTAAAGCATACGTACCGTACTCCTTCATTAACCTCTCTCCGACATAAAGCAAACCGGCACCTATCAAAAGACCTATAGCAATTCTACCCCATAACCCAATATACGGAAAAGAATATTTAATGAATAACCCAACACCTATAATAAGGGCGACAATACCTATTTTATGTAAAACATTAATCCAGATTTTTTCCTGGTCGGCTGAGGAAACGGGAGTTTTCTCTGTTCTGACCGTCTCTTTACGAGCTTCAGGTGTAAAAATTTCTCGCTCGTTTTCAATCTCTTCAGGTTCTTCTTTAACGAGATGAGCTACTCGTTTTTCCTTTTCTTCCGGTATTCTTTCCTCTTGTTCCCCCTTAAGAAATTCCTCGATAGAATTTAACCTATAGTCGATACTTTTTAATCTTTTTAGTATCTCCTCAATCAAACTGTCTTTTTGATCCACTCTACCCCCTTATCCTTCTACATAATCATAAGGGTTTTTTACCTATAAGTCAAGAGTTTTATTTTCCCCTTACCCCCCGGTTTTTGCCACAAAGGCACAGAGCACACCGACTTTTTTGTCGTTACTATTAAACAATTCAACAATTTTACCATTTAACTAATCCGAAGGATTCGTAAACAATTTAACTATTTAACACCGATTCGAAGAATCTTTTAAATGGAGCTTGCATTTTTGCGGATAACGGCTTATCTATAAAGTATAAAATAAAGGAGATTTTTTAAAAATGAACAAAAAACAGAAAAGATACCTGTTTATATGCGATTTCGACAAGACATTAAGCTTCGATGATTCGGGTGTCATTCTAAGTGAAAAGATAGGTATCGACGAAGAGACCTTCGAGCAGAAACTCGTCAAGGTAAGAGAAAGGAACATAGTCCAGTTGGGCGGTGAGCTTGCCCAACTAATTACAACCGACCCGGACTATAAGGGAAAAGTTTCAAAGAAACTCTTTCACGAAGTCGCGAAAGATATAAAACTAAAAAGAGACGTTTCTAAATTAATAAAGGTCATGGATAAAGGCATAGGAGAAAACAAATTTTACTGTTATGTTACATCAGCGTGTCCGGCTGAAATAATAAAAACCGCTTTAAAGGGAATCCTCCCGCCGGATAATATTTTCGGCACTACTTTCATTTATGATGATAAAAACTACGTCAAGAGTATAGAAAGGACGGGAGCGGGACAGGGCAAAGTAACCAACCTGGATTACCTCAGAGAAAAGAATAAGATTCCACGTGACAGGATAATATATGTAGGAGATGGGTCATCCGATTTACATGTCATGCTGCATGTTAACGCTTACGGAGGATATCCGATAGCCGTTTCTTCTTCGCCATACCTGGGGCACATTTCAAAAAGGACAGTGCTTTCGGACAGTGCTCTTAGTATCTTAACTCCTATTCTGGAAGATATATTGGGATATAAAGAACTTCAGGTTAAAAAATTCTATGTCGATATCGGGCATACAATCTCAGAATGGAGTAAAGTAAAGACCGACTGGATCGCGCTGGAGTAATTAAATACTATTCTTTTGAAATCTTAACGATATTTTTCCCGGCTGCTTTTGCTTCATACAGAGCATCATCGGCAGCGTGGATAACTTTGACTGAAGAACTCCCGTTTTTAGGATAACTTGAAACCCCTATACTAACACTGACAATCTTATTAGGCTGACTCTTCTCTGCACCCTCAAATTTTTTCTCTGCAACCTTCTTGCGGAGTTTTTCGGCAACTTCTTCTGCTTCTCTTTCATCTGTTTCCGGAAGCAAGACCACAAATTCCTCTCCACCGTAACGGTATAATTTATCGGTAAACCTTATATTATAGGAGAGTGTCCTGACCAATCTTATGAGTAATTTGTCTCCTTTTTGATGCCCGTGAAAGTCATTGTATTCTTTAAACCAGTCGATATCTATCATTAAAACGGATAAATTGTTATCGTAACGCTCAGCTCGCTCAATTTCTTCCTTAAGATCCTCCTTTAGTTTCCTACGGTTATAGCTTCCTGTAAGACCGTCGGTTATGGCGTCTGTGATGTCTTCGAAAACTTCTAAAATATATCTTTTCCCTCTTAATTCAATTGCCTTATGTTTTATTGTAACAATTTTACCGCCAAAAGCGCCTTCCGCTTCAATTGTCCTGTCAGCTCCGGGCTCAAGCTCTTCTTTTAAAGGACAATACTTACATTGAACCCCTTTATCTTTATATACTTCAAAACACTTTTCTCCGGTAGCATCCCTGCCGACTTTGTTCTTAAGCGCCTCATTCATGTAAAGTATATTAAGTTCTGTATCGACAATATCTATAGGTATGGGAAAAACCTCTAATATTAGCTTAAAGTCTTCCAGCCCTATTTTTTTGAACTTAGAACTGTCTAAATCGCCTAATAAAATTTTTGACCACCTGTTTACTGACTATATAATAACTATAAGCATTTTTTTTGAATAAGTCAATAGTGAAAAAATCGTACACCCTAAAATTGACCATCAATGGCCAATTAGTTATTAGTTAATTAGTAAATTGATTTATTAGTAAAAAAATACTAAACCAACAAATCAGTCCAATGTCCAAAGTCCTGAGTCCATTGTCAAAAATTAATACCAGAACCTGGTACCCGGTATCCGGTATCTAATACTGCCTTGACAAAAAAAGCGATATTTCTTATATTTATATACAATGAGAGAGAAAATTCATAGAAGATTAAAAAATTTCGCGTTATATGGCTTACGCTATTCCTATCTTAGACTGCTAAACAATTTTGGAGACAAAATAAAATTCATTTCTCCCGATTTAATGAGTCTTATAGCCTTCTTCATTGCTATGGGCACAGGTTTCTTCTATTATAAGTCAGGGGAAATACCTGTTTTTCTTCTTTTAAATATAGCTTTAATTTTTCTCGGAATTACCTTAAACACATTAGTCGAACTGCTCTCAATGAAGAGAGCTGAATTTACAATTATAAACGAGATTATTTATGCTCTACCTGATAGATATGCCGATCTTTTCGTTCTTATCGGTATATCCTTTTCTTCTTTATGCGATATCAGAATTGGGATGATTGCTACTGTAACTGTAATGCTTATCAGTTATTCAGGTATCTTGGGCAAAGCCTTAGGTGTATCCTGGCAACACCAGGGTCCGATCGATAAGACAGATAGATTAGTCATCCTTATGGCAGCATCACTATTACAGTACTTGCTAAGTAAAGTCGGCACTCCTTCTGTTTTTATTCTGGGAAGAGAATATACAATCATAGAAATATGTATGATAATATTTATGGTCTTCGGACAAATTACAATCCTAATGCGTATAAAGGGAATACTCTCAGACGTAAAAAAAGTAAATAGAGTTCTGTATCGAGAAGACTCCCCTAAGGAATAAAAAAGTATCTTACCCGCAACAAGAAATTTTATCTCACACGGAGCCACAGAAAACACGGAGCCCCTCCCCACACACCAAAACTTCTTGCGTTTATTAAAACCTAACCCACAACCCCATTATTCACATGTAGACATGTAGGGAGTGTAGTTTTTAGTCAAAGCAACAATTCTTTTCTTTATTCGTGTTATTTGTGAGATTTGTTGTTTCTCTGTGTCCTCCGTGTCTCAGTGTGAGAATTAATGCTCTTGACTTTTTCCCTCTGAATTTTATCCTTAAATCAAATGAGTGAAAACAACAGATTAATACGTCTTCTTTCTTCCGCGGGAGGAGGTAAAACATACCGCCTTTCCACGCGTTATAAAAATCTGCTAAAAGAAAACAATAAAAATCTTAAAAAATCCCTCGCTATAACATTCACAAATAAAGCCGCCACGGAAATGAAAGAACGCATCCTCGGATTACTAAAAGAAGAAGCCCTGGAAAAGAATGAAAAACTTTCCCGGGAACTAATCGATTATATCCTGGATAATTACAGCGATTTTTCGGTTCGGACAATCGATTCCTTCGTTAACTCACTCGTCAAAGCTTTCTCAATCGAGCTCGGCATTACTCCCGAAGCGGAACTTATAATGGATTCGGACTACTATAAAGACTTTGCCGTAAATTCGCTTATACAATCTGTCGAGGAAGACGAAAATCTGCGGGAAAGATTGATTAATTTTATCGTAAAGCGAATCGAAACAGGAGGAAACGTAAGCTGGAACTTCAGGAGAACTCTCCGAAGTGGAATGGACCGCGTAGAAAATTACGAAAACAATGAAAACGTAATTTTCGAACCACCTCCCGAAGATTTACAGGAAATGGACAGAGAAATAGTCCTCCACATAAATAAATCACTAAAGCTCGCGGAAAAAATTCTCGAATACTCCGAAAATAACGAGGGTATAAATGGGACCTTTATAAAAACTCTAAGGAAGAGTGTAAAAAACAAAGATGTCGGCAAACTATTGGAAAGTACTTTTACAAGCAAAAAATGCGAGGAATCATTAAATAAAACCTTTAAAGGAAACCCGGCGGATGTCTGTCAATTATTCGAGCCATTAAAAAAATCCGTTTATAAGTACTACGAATTAAATATCTTAAGAGATTACAATCATGAAATAGGCATATATGAAAAATACACAGAAATATTAAAAAATATCCGGGAAAAACAAAAAGTAAGATTTATAGAAAACATCAATAAAGAACTTAAATTTTTATTCAAAGATTTTACCGTTCCTTTCGTTTTCTACAGAATCGGAGAAAGATTTCTGCATTATCTTGTAGACGAATTTCAGGATACCAGCAAAAATCAGTGGCAAAATCTTGTTCCTTTAATCGATAACGCCCTTTCGGAGGGAGGCTCTTTTTTTTATGTCGGAGACCCGAAACAGGCAATTTACCAGTGGAGGGGCGGAGATGTCGAACTTTTCGAAGTGCCCCAGGATCTATTCGCTTCGGTAAGTGCTGATGAAAAAGATTCGGATTATACTGATAAAAACTATAGAAGCGCGCCCGCGATAGTAGATTTCATAGGAAACGTTTTTTCAAATCTCCCGGATGAAGTAAAAATCGATATGGGAGATAAAAAAAACTCTTACGAAGAAGCTGTCGAACAAAAAATCCCTGAAGATAAAGATTGGAAAGAATTTAAAGGTTTTGTTACACTTAAAAAAATCCAATCCGAAAGCAAAAATATAGACGACATCTTCACTTCGATTAATAATCGATTAGAAAAAACCATAGAAGAAATACTCGCAAGGGGTTACAGGAAGGGAGATATAGCAATCCTTGTGCGCCGCAATAACGACGCGAAAAAAAATACGGAATATTTATGCGGAAAAGATTATCCTGTCGTTTCCAATGAAACTCTCTATCTAACGTCCAATCCGGTTATAAAGGGACTACTCTCCGCGCTCAAATTCTTGCAGCACCCCATAGACAATACCTCTTTTCTTGGTTTTTCAATCAGTCCTTTTTTCCTCACAAAAACGAACCTTAGCGAAAAAGATATAATAACTTTTGCTGAAAACTCTTCTTCCGCTATTCCTCTCTATATTCAATTCAGGAAAAATTTCCCTGTAATATGGGAGAATTATATAAACACTTTTTTCCGCAGCGTTGGCTTTTTGCCCGTTTACGATTTAATAAGCGATATAATCCGCGTTTTTAAGATACCTGAAAATTGCATGGGCTCTGAAGCTTTTATAGAATCTTTTCTCGAGTTCGTTCATAATCTCGAAGAAAAATCCGTAACGTCGATAGAAGGGATGCTGTTCGAATGGGAAAAAGCTCAAGGTTCCTCAGAAATTCCTTCGATTCTCCTGCCGGAATCGGCAGAAGCCATAAAAATAATGACAATTCATTCGGCAAAAGGACTCGAATTCCCGGTCGTTATTATTCCTTTTACCTATATCCCGGATGACAAAGATAAAAACGAAGTAGTCATAGAATACAAAGGGGTCAAAAGAATAGTAAGAGCTAAAAAAGATATTTTGCCTGAATATAATGAAGAACTAAAAGAAAAAATCGAGGGAAAAATTCTCGAGAAAAAACAAAACTGGACTTTTGAAGAAATCAATAATCTTTACGTTGCTTTAAGTAGAGCCAAATACGAACTGCATGTTTTCTTGCCTGAATCAAAACCCGGAGGGACTTATTCGGATTTGTGGAAAAAAGTCCTGGAAGGTTACCTCGACGGGGATTCCTATACCGCCGGGAAACCGCAGAAAAAACTCACCGGAGGAGAAGAAAATGAAGAAATTCCTCTTAAATACTTAAAAATCAAAACAGAAGACAAAGAAAGCGTCGAGAAAACTTCTTCGAGATTGATGATGAAGAAAAACAAAATAGGCGAATTAATGAATGAACAAATAAAACAGTCCCGAAAACTCGGAGAGATTCTGCATAAAGTTTTGTTCTATATAAAAGATACCGGGGACCTTGAAAATCTGGATTCAATAATCACCCGTTCTTTAAACGAGCTTATAAACTCGAGAGAGAAAGAGTTCTTCAGGGAAAAAACAAAACCGCTCATAGAAAAACTTTTTGAAAAAGAAGAAATAAAAAAATGGTTCGCACCGGAACTTAAAGTTTGGAGAGAAAAAGAAATAGTCTCAAATACAGGAGAACTTCACCGTTTCGACAGGGTTGTTTTCGTGCGAGGCGAAATTCATATTATCGACTTCAAATCCGGGGAACAACCTTTATCAAAATGGAAAAAACAGCTCGAAAACTACAAAAAAATACTATCGGAGTATTTCCCCAACAAAGAAATAAAAACATATATCATTAATTTAAACACAGGGGAGGTTGTCCAAATTGGGTAAATTACTTCGAATCCCTTTTTCCGATAAATTTATAGAATCCCTGGGTGAATATCTGCTGGAGGATTGCGATAGTAAAGACTTTTCTTCCTGCTGTGTGGTTTTCCCCGGAATAAGACCCTCTCATTTTCTTCTGGATTATTTAAAGAAAAGAATAAAAGGTTCTTTCCTGCCCCCGGTTCGTTTTTCAATCGACGAGTGGATGCAGTATCTCTTCGCGACTTTACGCGATGAGCGTATTCCTACCGGTGATTTCGACCTTATTTATCTCCTGTACCGGGCGATCATCGAAAGCGGAATAGATGAAAAAAGCTCCCTTCTGGGGCTTGCCGGTTCGGTAAACAATTATATACACTGGGGAAAACGCCTGCTCGGAGCGATGGAAGAATTCGAAATCCAGAAAGCAAAAAAAACAGAGATTGAGGGACTCGCCGAGTACGACGAAAATTTTCTTAACTGGGTCAGAGACTTCTGGACACACTTTACCTCTATCCGCGATAAATTTTATTATCTTCTGAAAACTAATAATCTTACTTACAGAGGCGAGGTTTATAACTGGGTTTCTGAAAATATCGAAGAGATCTCAGATCTCATTCAGTTTGATAAAATTATATTCGCCGGTTTCTACGCCTTAAACAAATCGGAAGATAAAATGATGAAATATCTTTATTCTCGGAACAGGGCGGATATAATCGTTCAATCAGATGAAATCGAAGGAAAAATACCTCTGACCTCTCCTTACTATTTTCATAAAAAATGGGAAAGAGACTGGGGAATCACTTTTAAAGAATCAAATAAAAAAGTAAATGAAAAACCTCATCTGGAAATTCATCAATGCTTCGACAGCCACACGGAAATTCTCACCACCGAGGAGATTTTATCCGGCTTTAAAGAAAAAGATATAAACACCGCTATTGTCCTGCCCGATTCGGCGCCCCTAATCCCTCTTATCTCCGAAGTGGTTCAGGCAAGCAAAAACGACTTTAATATAACAATGGGCTATCCTTTAAAAAGAACTTCTCTTTTTACTCTTTTAAAATACGTTTTTTCGTTGCAGAAAACAAAGAAAAAGACTAAAGAGAAAAACCTCTATTACCTTAAAGATTACTTAAATTTGATTCAGCACCCCTGGATAAAAACAATCAAAAACGAACAGGACGAAGAAAACTTTAGACTTATTGTTAATCGCCTCGTGCCGGTACTAATAGAACAGAATAGAGATGAAGCGAAGAATTTTTTCTCTCTTGGCGAAATAAAAAAACTGCTATCCGCAAAAGACCTTACAAAATGGTTTGAGGATGAAAAAACAATAACAGACGCGCTGGGTAGTTTAGAAAAAATTCACAATCTTTCCATACAAGCATTCGATGAACTAAAATCATTAAAAGAGGCATCCGAGAAGTTACATTCTTTAATTTCTTTTCTCTACGCGCAATCGAGCATAAGTAAATACCCTTTAAATAATCAATTTGTGGGTCTTTTATTTAAAAAACTCGAAGAAATAAAAAATTCTCTGTTTGCTGATATAAATTTCGCGGATAGTTACGATATTATAACTTTCCTTGAAAGTTTTTTTCTCACACTACGAGTACCTTTCTTCGGGGAACCGTTGAAAGGGGTTCAGATAATGGGTATGCTTGAAAGTAGAAACCTGAACTTTGAGCGGATAATTCTATTGGACGTTAACGAAGGCACAATGCCCGATGTAAAAAAAATCGATTCGCTCCTTCCGCAGGGACTCAGGAAAATAATCGATCTACCCACCTACGAGGAAAAAGAATCGATTTTCGCGCATAATTTCTTCAGATTGATTAGCGGCGCACGCGAAGTTTATTTAATATTTAAAGAAGGAAAACTTCGAAGTGTCGATAAAAATATTAAATCCAGGTTTATTGAAAAAATTATCTGGGAGAAAGAAAAGAAAAATGAGAAAAAATCTCATGACAACAGGCTCTTTTTCCCATCGGTAGAAGTCTTAGAGAAAAAAGAGATTGAAAAAAGTAAAAAAGCTCTGGAAAAATTAAAAGAAATGGAGTACTCTCCCACAAGAATCGATACGTACATCCGATGTCCCCTGCAGTTTTATTACAGGTACGTTCTCGGTTTCGAAGAATTTATGGATATCGAGGAGGAAGTCGAGCGAAGCACCATCGGAAAATTCACGCACGAGTTTTTAAAAGATTACTACGCGCAATTTATTAATATAAAATTTAATCCGGATAAAGCTGATTTTGAGAAAAAGTTAAAAAATGAACTCGAGAAAAATTTCCGCGAAGGCGGAGGGCAGCTCATTTTAAGAGATATAATAAACACTACTTTAAAAAGATTTATGGATTACGAAATAGAGCGCGCGGAAGAGCAGGACATATACATCAAAGACCTGGAAAAATCGGTTTCCGGAGTCTTCGACCTATACTTATCAGAAGGCACGGATAAAAAATTTAAACTCAAAGGAAGGATAGACAGAGTAGAAGAAGCAGGTAACATCCTGAAGGTCATCGATTATAAAACCGGAGCGGTGGGAAAACCGGGGAAAATAAAAAATAGTGATATCGATTTCAGCAGGGAAATAATAAGCAACAAAATAAAATCACTTCAATTACCTATATATGTATATCTTTACTCGAAAACCAATAAAATGCCAATCGAAAAAATTCAGGCGGAAATTTTCAATATAAGAAAACCGAGGGAAGAAAATAAACTCTCAGGAGAAAACATGGGGGTCTTTCTCGACGCTCTCGCATTTATACTCGAAGAAATCACAAACCCCGATATTTCATTCGTACCCGACCCGGACCGTTACTGCGACTTCTGCCCGTATCATTTGATGTGCAGTGAGGGCTGATTTAAAAATCGTTAGGTCGTTAGGCGGTTAGGTCGTTAGGTGGTTTTAAAAAATCCCGATCCAACGAACCAACTATCCAACTAATTAAAAACTCTAATTCACACGAACAGCATGAATAGTTTTTGCGCCGTTAGCTGTGAGCCGTAAGCCGAGAGCTATTTTTACCATTGATTTTATTTAAAAATTAAGTAACATTCAACGAAATTAAAGTTTAAAATTTAGTTAAAAAAGGAGATGTTAGATGAGTAAAAAATTAAAGTATTACAGTTTTTTGTTGTTTTTCTTTAGCTGTATCAGTTCTTTAAACGCACAAGTAGAACAAATAGCAACAGGATTCCAGCAGCCGGAAGGTCCTGTTTGGATGGATGGAGTGGGACTTTTATTTAGCGATATCAGAGCAAATATTATATATTGCTGGTCGCCGTATGATAGTTCAGTTACCGAATATATGAATCCATCGGACAGTTCAAACGGTCTTACATTCGATTTAGACAGCAATCTTATCTTGACTCAAATGGGGAAAAGACGCGTTTCACGCAGAGAATCGGACGGCTCGATAACTCCGCTTGCCGAAACTTACAACGGGAAAAGATTCAACAGCCCGAATGATTTAGTCGTTAAATCCGACGGCTCTATTTTTTTTACAGATCCGGATTTTAACACCCCGGTTGGTGAGCCAAAAGAATTGGATTTTCAAGGTGTTTTTAGAATTGGCAAAAATGGCAATATTCAGGTATTGGACAGTACGACGTTCGACAAGCCAAACGGTATTTGTTTTTCGCCTGATGAATCGAAGTTATATGTAAATGAATCGCCCCTAGGGATAATCTATGTCTGGGACGTTGTCGATGACTCGACAATCGCAAATAGAAGCGTCTTTTTCACGATACCGACTATGGGCTATGCCGATGGAATGAAAGTGGACCCGGCAGGGAATCTTTACTGTACCGGGCCTACGGGCGTATGGGTCATATCGCCGGATGGTGTTTGTATCGATACGATTCATGTTCCGGTATTTCCGTCGAATTGTAATTGGGGGGATGTGGATAGGCAGACATTATACATAACCGGAGGCTCGAGCCTGTATCGAATTCGTTTAGAACAGGGTTCTATTGACGATCGGAATTATATTCCCGGCAAATCATTTGAATTAAATCAGAATTATCCTAACCCTTTCAACCCATCTACAGAAATCAAATATATAATTCCGTCATTAGAAAAAAGTATCGGCGTATCATTGCGAGTTTACGATTTACTTGGGCGTGAAGTTATAACATTGATAAACGGAAAAGAGATACCAGGTGAACATTCGGTAGAATGGAACGGCACAAACTCAGCCGGACATAAGGTGGGAAGCGGTGTGTATCTTTATCAACTGAAGAGTAATAATGGCTATGTTAATACAAGGATGATGACGCTATTGAGATGATGAGATTATAAGACTCTGAAATTACGAATCCGGACGTTTCTTTCGTACCCGACCCCGGCGATTATTGCAGATTTTGCCCTACACTAAAATTACCACAGACACACAGAGAGCATAGAGTTCTTCTTTGTTTTTTTAAGCTAACAGCAAAAAGCAAAGAACCTACTTAAAGAACGTCTTGACAAACCAATCAATAACAGATACAATGTAAATACTATACAAAACAAAAAATGGGAAGTTATACATGAAAAATTTATTACTTAGTATTATAATATTACTTGTCTTAAGTATTACAATATCTCTTAAAGCAGCTAGCGACACAAAATTGCGCTGGGCTGATGACAACCTCATCTACACCGGCGAGGTTAACGCGTGGACCGGCGGCATACTAGTAGGTATAGAAGACGTTGCAATCGACGTTGATTATTTTGCCGGCGATACTCTTAGAGCTATTGTTGTATGTCCGGATTCGACTGCCAGTATTTTTAGATCGAATGACAACGGACAAACCTGGGCAATTAGAAATACACTTGATTTGCGTTTCGACAATGGAACTCAACCACGCATAGTCCATGGGCCCGATAGCACTTATCACATCTTTGTTCGCACACTAGACGGTATAGGCAACATTTACACCGAAGCACATAGAACCTCAGACGATTCATACATTGTCGGAACCGGAGATAACATAGCCGCCCCTGGCGATTCGGTAAAGAGCTACTCTGGTCTGTACGGACAGAAGAAGCAATCATGATTATAGTGTCTTCGTTGCTTATCAGAGGGGACAGGGCGGAATCGGAGAAGACGATATATATTTAACTCAGACCTCCGACCAGGGACAAAACTGGTCAACTCCTTCATTCGTTCGTGCCGGCGGAGCAATGTACCCTGATATAACTT
>Ga0315545_1002793_pt1 | contig 15431 bp, 13 predicted proteins | sample SalMarSW160210MG_FD_203096 | JGI IMG/M metagenome (GOLD analysis project Ga0315545, IMG submission 203096) | Salt marsh sediment microbial communities from the Plum Island Ecosystem LTER, Massachusetts, United States - Salt Marsh Sediment SW1602-10 ... | reverse complement strand
TGCAGTTCTCAATTGCGGTAACGGAGAAGCGATGGACCGATGCACTGGAGGTCGGCCAACAGATTGTAAGCGATTTCCCCAACAGCAAAATGGCCGAGGAAATCCGCCAGAAACTGGACGTTCTCAGGCAGAACGTCCAGATGCAAAGCAGTTAACGTTCCGATTATTTATTTTGTGAGCATTTCAAGGCTAAAAAAATTTTATTAGTTTATAATAAAAAGAAGTAAAACCATTTAGCAAGTTGGGCTGGCTTCGGAGGGAAATATGCAGCTCAAAATACATCCGACAATTTTTCCATTTCTGTTTGTTTTTCTTTCCATCGTTCAATCCCCTTCATATCCTAAAATCATTTATGTTGATGACAATGCGGCCGGTGCGAATAATGGCACAAGCTGGGTGGATGCATACATTTACCTTCAGGATGCACTTGCTGATGCCAATTCTACCCAAAAACCGATAGAAATCCGTGTTGCCCAGGGTAGTTATCAACCAGATCAGGGAGCTGGGTATGTGACCGAGGATAAATCGGCTACGTTTCAACTCACCAGGGGTTTATTTCTTCTTGGAGGCTTCGCTGGGACTGTGGAAGACGATCCAAATACGCGCGACGTTAAGACGTATAGGACTGTTCTTACCGGGGATCTAAAGGATAATGATCTGCCGCCTATTGGAAGATATGGGAATTTCACCTCAGGTCCAATAGGTCATTCCAGACTCGATAACTCTCTTCGTGTAGTGACAGTCCGAGAGGTGGAGGATGAGGTAGTCCTCGATGGTTTTACAATCACAGGCGCAATGTGTATCCTCGGCTCCAAGCCTTCCCGGCACCCGACCGGTTACGGTGGCGGGCTTTATAGTTATGAGAGTCATCTGATTGTACGCAGTTGCACATTTGAGTTCAATCTTGCAGCCAGCCAGGGAGGCGCCATTTATATTGATGAAGGAGAGTATATTATAAATAACTGTGTGTTCAACCAAAATGGTGCTGTGGGAGAGCTTCTAGGCGAGGGTGGGGCTGTTGCTTGTTTCAGAGCACATATCGCTTTCGTCGATAGCAGATTCACCGCAAATATAGCAGTATCTGGAGGCGCTATCATCACCATGAACTGCGACCAACTGGACATTTCGAATTGCTTGTTTGCCGGGAATGTTTCTTATGGGCAAGGATCAGCGATAGCCAGCATTGGAAACGCCCTACGATTAAAACAGTGTACGCTTGTTTCAAATGGCCCAAGTTCTGCATTATTAGAAGGCAGTTCGGAAGAACAAATAGGAACGGTAGAGATTACTGGATGTATTTTCTCTAATGATGTGTTAGCTGAAATCTTCATTAATCCAGGTATAATCGTAAAATTTAGTTATAGCAACGTATCTGGTAGTAAAATATGGCATCCCGTCATCTGGGGCAACGGCAATATCGATGCTGATCCGTGCTTTGCTGATCCAGGATACTGGGACCCGAACGGCACATCGGATGAGCAGGACGACTTTTGGGTCGATGGTGACTACCATCTGAAATCCCAGGCAGGTAGGTGGGATCCGAAAACACAGGTGTGGGTCGCGGACGATGTAACCAGCCCGTGTATCGATGCAGGCGATCCAAATAGTCCAGTAGGCTATGAGCCATTTCCTAATGGCGGCAGGATAAATATAGGCGCCTACGGCGGCACAGCCGAGGCAAGCAAATCATATTTCGGTAAGCCACCTTGCGAAACCATCATCGCAGGCGACATAAATGGCGACTGCGTGGTAAACTTCACAGATTTTGAGCTTATGGCTTATCATTGGCTTGAGGATAATGCTCCAAATCCATAGCTGAGACATGCTGATGCAATTGATAGTACTAAAAGCGGACAAAATTTTTTGTAATATGAGAACTTTTTTACCCCGATGGTGATAACAACTATGAAGGATAAATATTTCGACACCTTGACTTTCCGTACTTTGGGCACATAATAGAGCCTGCATCAATTCTTCCGTTTAAGTTTGAGGGGTTGGTGAAGCTTATCATTATAGTTTTTTGTGCTGTTAGGTAAGGAATTAGTACCAGATAGTACTCGTGGGTCATATCAAATTTGAAGGGAAAAGAATTATGGACATATTTGAATACGCTATGCAGATGGAAAAAGATGGCGAGGCATATTATCGTCAATTAGCGGAACAAACTAACAATAATGGTTTGAAGACCGTATTTTCGATGCTCGCCGACGAGGAGGTCAAGCATTACGATGTTGTCAAGCAAATGAAAACGCAGAGCCCGCAAATGGAGCAAACACAGGTGCTGACCAATGCCAAGAACATCTTTGTCCAGATGAAGGAATCTGATGACACATTTGATTTTGATGCGCGGCAAGTTGAGCTTTACAAAAAGGCCCAGGATATCGAGAAGAAAAGCCAGGATTTCTACTCTGAAAAGGCCAGTGAAGTTACTCAGGAGGACCAGAAGGAAACTTTCCAGCAACTCGCAGCAGAGGAAGAAAAGCACTATCTTCTTTTGGATAACATAATTCAATTTGTTTCTCGACCTGATACTTGGCTAGAGAATGCCGAGTTTCACCATTTGGAGCCGTATTAACAGTCCATCTATGCAGGGAGGCAGTTCCCACCTAAAAATGAGTCAAAGGTACAGACTCCTATGAGCAAAGTCTCAACTTCAAGAATCAAAGGTGATATTTCGATCGTTCTGTGTGGCCAGGCTGGCCAGGGCATTCAGACTGTCGAGTTTCTATTGACGAGAATTTTGAAACTGGCTGGTTTCCATGTCTTTGCCACGAAAGAATATATGTCGCGAATCAGAGGCGGGATGAATTCTACTGAGATACGAGCGTCAACTTACAGGGTATCTGCTATGGTTAGCAGAGTTGATGTCCTTATTGCCCTTGATAGGGGTGCAATTGAACATATTGAAGAGAGACTCTCACCTAATACTCTCATCCTGGGGGAAAAACAGATCATCGCAGACAAAGCTAAACACAATGGATATCAGTTTGTTGATGTGCCATTTACCAAAATTGCATCTGAGATTGGTAACGCAATTTACGCTAACGTTGTAGCTGTCGGGGCGATTGCAGGATTGCTCGGGCTGAACTTGCAGCAGGTTACTGGCTATATAAAGGATTACTTCTCTGCAAAGTCACCTGAAATCATAAAGAACAACATAAAGGCCGCAGAAGCCGGCTATAAAATCGGAACTGATTTAGCACGCTCAGGTAAGATCACCATTAATGTAGTCGCAGGCACTCAAGTCAAGGACGAACTTCTTCTCAGCGGTGCCGAAGCTGTAGGTTTGGGTGCGATAGCAGGTGGGTGCAACTTTGTGTCTTCTTATCCGATGTCACCTTCTACAGGTGTGCTTGTATTTCTTGCCAAGCATGGAAGGGACTTCGGAATAATTGCCGAGCAGGCTGAGGATGAAATAGCTGCTATAAATATGGCAATAGGTGCGTGGTACGCTGGCGCGCGTGGGATGGTGACGACTTCAGGTGGTGGCTTTGCGCTTATGACAGAGGGACTGAGCTTATCTGCGATGTTGGAGACACCTGTTGTAATTCATCTTGCCCAGCGACCGGGCCCAGCTACCGGTTTGCCGACCAGAACCGAGCAGGCAGACCTTGAGCTTGCTCTTTATGCCGGTCACGGTGAGTTTCCCCGGATTATTCTTACGCCGGGCACACTTCAAGAGGCCTTTCATCTGACGCAAAAGGCGTTCAACCTTGCGGATAAATTCCAGGTGCCAATCTTTGTGCTTACCGACCAATACCTGATTGATTCTTACTACAATATAGCTGGGTTAAGTCTGGAAGATATTAAGGTAGAAAAACATTTTATCAAAACCAAGCAGGCTTACCAAAGGTATGAACTCACCGCGGGTGGAATTTCTCCTCGTGGTATCCCCGGCTATGGAAAAGGCCTTGTCTGTGTTGATAGCGATGAACACGGCAGCGAAGGTCACATCACAGAGGACCTTAATCTGCGAAAAAAGATGGTTGATAAGCGATTAAAGAAGCTCGAATTGATACGAAAGGAAATTATACTCCCCGAACTTGTTGGGCCAAAAAAGTACAGAAATCTCATTATTTGCTGGGGTTCGACATATCACATTGTACGTGAGGCAATCGAGAACCTATCCAGAGAGGATACAGCTATATTGCATTATAAACAGGTCTATCCTTTACATCCGGGCACGGTTGATTATTTGAAGTCGGCGGATCAAACCGTAATCATTGAAGGTAATGCAACCAGTCAGCTTGGGAAACAAATAAAACTCAATTTCGGAATTGATATAGACAGGAAGATGTTAAAGTACAATGGCCTGAACTTTGCTGTCGAAGAAGTCGTAGACGAATTGCAGACTTTATTAGCTTAGGACAGCACCTTATGGATGCTAAAATTTTTGATATGAATGATGTTGACGTTGCATGGTGTCCGGGCTGTGGCAACTTTCCCATTCTGAAAATCTTGAAGCAAGCCTTGGCAGAACTGCAAATTGAACCAGCAAGCCTCGTTTTGGTATCAGGTATAGGCCAGGCAGCGAAGATACCGCACTATTTCAAGTGTAATGTTTTTAATGGATTGCATGGTAGAGCTTTACCTGCTGCCACGGCGGTAAAGGCTTCTAATCCAGCATTGACTGTAATAGCTGAAAGTGGCGATGGGGACATGTATGGTGAAGGAGGCAACCATTTTATACATACTATACGCCGAAATCCAAATATTACAAATATCATCCACAACAATATGGTTTATGGCTTAACAAAGGGTCAAGCATCGCCTAGCAGCCAGATCGGATTCAAAACGCCCGTTCAGGTTGCAGGTGTTTTTCTTAAGCCTTTTAATCCTATCGCAGTTGCTATTGCCCTTGATGCGAGTTTTGTCGCAAGGGCTTTTGCAGGCGATGCTGAGCAAACCAAACAGATATTCGAAGAGGCTATCCAACATAAGGGCTACGCACTTGTCGATGTTTTTCAGCCTTGCGTCTCGTATAATAGGATTAATACCTATCAGTGGTTCAAGGAGCATTGCTTTTATCTTGAAGATTCTCACAATGCCACTGACAGGAACGAGGCTTTCAAGCGAGCTACCGAGACCGACAAATTACCACTTGGGATTTTCTATACCAATCCTAAGAGAACTATTTTTGAGGAAAACACAGGTGTTTATCATGAGGATAAACGTCCTTTATATGATAGGGATATTAACATGCTGAAGTTACAAGAGTTAGTTGAACAATTCAAAGTATGACGTGACAGGAGGACACAATGTTGCAGGATGGCGAAAAAGGGGTCATTATTCAACGTGACAGAAAGACCTATGCAGTAGCGCCGCATATTCCTTGTGGTGTTGTTCAGCCGCAGACTCTTCGCAAGCTGGCTGATGTAACCGAGAAGTATCGAGCGCAAGCGTTAAAAATTACAAGCGCTGCCAGAATCGCAGTTGTTGGCTTAGACGAAAAAGACGTTGATAGTGTATGGTCGGAACTTGGAATGTCACCGGGCTTTGCGGTGGGCTTGTGCGTGAGAAGCGTGAAGGCATGTCCGGGTACAACTTTTTGCAAGCGTGGTTTACAGGACAGCCTTTCTCTCGGATTGAAGATGGACAGCAAATATCATGGCATGGAGCTGCCGGGTAAATTCAAGATCGGCGTGAGCGGCTGTCCCAATCAATGTGCCGAGACCTGCATTAAGGATATTGGCCTTGTTGGTATGCCGAAGGGCTGGAAGTTCCTGGCAGGTGGAAATGGCGGAGCTAAGCCCAGATTGGCACTTGAGCTTGCTAAAGACCTGTCCGAGGAACAAGCCATCGAGTTGGTCGATAAAGTTATCCAGTACTATAAGTCGAATGCAAAACAACACCAGAGGTTGGGTTCTGTGATAGAGAAGATGGGTTTTGACCAGTTTAAATCGGCGGTGCTTGGTGAATAAACAACAGCTCAAAATACGACGTGTGCTGGAAAGTTTGTATGCTAAATATAATCACCGCGATTTAATTGAGCCTGATCCGCTGCAGTTTGTATATCACTATGAAACGTATTCTGATATGGAAGTTGCCGCGTTTTTAGCAGCAGCTTTGGCGTATGGCAGGGTTGAGCAAATTAAAAAAAGCCTGACCGAATTATTCAAACGCATGGGCGAGAGTCCGTATTCTTTTGTTAGGAATTTTAACGAAATACGGCGCAGAAAAATAATCAGCTTCAAGCATCGCTTTACGACGGGGCAGGATATTGCTGATTTGTTAGTGCTGCTAAAGCATGTTCTGAGACAGGATGGCAGTATCCAGGGGTTCTTCCTAAAAGGCTATAGTGTTGGTGATGATAATGTCGTTGGCGCGTTATCGAAGTTTTGCGATAGCCTGTGTGCCATCCATGCGCGTGGTAACGGCGGAAAGGTAAGTGCTGGTTTGAAGTATTTATTAGCCAGTCCTGCAAGGGGTAGTGCCAGCAAGCGCCTTAATCTTTTTTTGCGTTGGATGGTACGCGACGATGAAGTTGATACGGGCTTGTGGAGGTCAGTCGATAAGGCAAAACTCATTGTGCCGGTTGATGTGCATATAGGCCGATTGTGCAAAATCTTAGGATTCCATAATGGCCAGGCGGTTTCATTATCCACAGCCTTGAAAATAACGCAAGGCTTCGCTCGCATTAAGCCGGACGATCCTGTCAAATACGATTTTGCCTTATCCAGGATTGGCATTGTTGAGGACTGTGATGGCAAGTATCGGCCACAATGCCATGACTGCGAGCTGTTTGAATTTTGCGATTTTAAACATCTCACAGAACAGTCGAATGAATCTATGTCGATGAATTTTATGTAATAGCTATGGTCAACAGGAAAGAAAAAGTGAAAGTTTTGTTTCTTTGTACCGGCAATTCCTGTCGCAGTCAGATGGCAGAAGGCTGGGCAAGGCATTTGAAAGGCGATATGATTGATGCTTATTCAGCAGGGATACAGCCGGCTAATGTCAGTTCAAGAGCGATAAAGGCGATGGCTGAAGTTGGAGTAGATATATCGTGCCAAACATCAAAGCACGTTGACGAGTTGGTCGGGATTGATTTTGATTACGTTGTGACTTTGTGTGATTATGCAAAAGAGCATTGCCCAATATTTCCTGGTAAGACGAAGCAAATCCACCGGTCGTTTGAGGACCCTGTAACAGCAATAGGTAGCGAAGAGGAAATAATGGCAGCTTTTCGCAAAACGCGGGATGACATCAGGAATTTCATAGAGACGCTTCCGCAAAGCCTGCACAGCAATAGTGAGTTTGACATGTAATTAGCTGGAGCGACAGGAATGAATCCAAAGGACCTTGAAAAATATTCATCGGCTTTCACACTATCTGATATGGAAATCTTCGTGTTTCCGGAATTGATGTACAGCCTTGTTTTGGCAGACATTATGAGCCCAATTATTTGGCAGAGGCGGGAGCTGGATTGCTTTAAAAAGCTTGAAGGCAAAAGTAGTTATAGAAAACTGATGCGGCTGAAGCAATTCGTGATAGATGAGTTTGAGTTCAATCTTGACCTTAAGACATGGGGCCTTACAAGTAAGGACACTGAGCTGAAAAGATTCGAACAGTTCATCTCGCCTAAGGACATTGCTAAAAGCAATGCACTGTTTGGGTACGAGGGCGATAAATATTATTTCGATGTGGATATTAGAAAGCATTTTGGCTTGGATAAATACAACAGTGACATAATCCCATACTGGAAGACGGAAACTGTCGAGGCGATGAGCGCTTTTCGCCTTAAAGAATCTTATCAAAGCGCTGCTGGCGAATGCGTCTCACTCGCTGCGTTGTACGCGGCAGCGGCGTTTGTCGTATGTGAGATTCCACTTGAGAATATTTACATGATATTAACTCCTCTTCACTCGCAAAATTTTATTGATCTTCAGGATGGGATATTAACCAACAACAGAAGACTCGTTACCAAGACGATGTGGTTTAATGGCAGTGAAATCTCCAACCAGGCCCAGCGTGCTTTACGCAATGAGAATGTCACGATTGTTGCGCATTCAACAGGCTACATCCATTGTTTGTACACTGAAGCAACAATCAGCAGACAAGCCTACGAGCATTTAATGACAAGGCTAAGTTCATACCTATCAACAGATTTAACGCTCCAGGTCTTCGCAAGCTTTCTGCGTTCTCATTCTGACTACCGGCAGTATTTCCAGGTATGCCGTGACTGTCATGGACAATCTCAATTTATAAAGGCCGAGACCTTATTTCATTATGAGCACAGCAGCAACTATAGAGTGGCTGACGAGACCTTTGAAAAACTGCTCGCAGACGTTTCCGATGAGGATTTTGTCCCTTATGAGCTGCCCAATAGAATCCGATGTGACGAACTTGAGAAACTCATAGCTACTGGAAATGCTGATGTCAGAACTGCTGCTGGTAAATCAACGCTTGTTGAATTCTTAAAACCAGTTGTGCCTGACTCAGAGCAATTTGTGGACAAGTTGGCAGATTTTATATACACAGAAGCCAAACTGCCCGCCCTGGATAAAAACTTTTTGCCCTGCGATCCAATCGAAATTTCACCGCAGCAGAGCAGAGAGCAAATAATTCAGTACCTTCAACAAAAACGTAAAAGCAACACAACCGCTGATCTTGCTTTTTACGTATATCGTGATATGGATAGCTGTGATTGGGTCCCTTTCATTATGGCTGCGCTGCAGCGTAATCCTGTTTCTGTGAAAGCAGTTGGATCAATGTCGCTCGATGAGGTTTACGCTTGGCTAAATCAGATGACGAACGAATCGATTTACGATGGCAGCAGGCTGGCGCAACCTGATGAGGTGGTTAATTACAAAACCGGCGACGGCCTTGAAAAGGCCTTTCTCATAGCTAACGTGATTAGACAAAGAAAACCCGAACAGGCTGTTACAATAACCGTTAATAATGAGCAAGTAGTAGTGCACGCCCAGCGAGATTACAGGTTCGTATCGGCTAAGAACCTTAAAAAGCGTTTCCAGATAGATACTAAGGGCAATATCAGTTTAGGCAAGTCGTAGTAGTCTGGGAGCAACCAGATTTGAAAATTTTTTCTTAATTGTGCGAACAAGTAAGACTATATTAGTCCTATATATAATAGACAGTGCTTTTTCAGGCTTTTTGGTTTAGAGAGGCTTATTGGCACATGGATATAATAAGAAGAAACACGGATTATGCGTTGCGTGCAATGGTTAACCTTGCGGAACGTTATGAGGCCGGTTCGTTATCTACCAGAAGTATCGCCTATGAAGGAGATTTTTCTTACCAGCTTGCATGTAAATTGATGCAAAAGCTGCACAAGGCTAAACTTGTAAAAAGCAGCATGGGGCCCAATGGAGGGTTCAGTTTGAGTCGAAGGCCCTCTACGATAACTTTATTGGAGATAATAGAGGCTATACAGGGCCCAATCAAGTTGAACAAATGCTTGTTTGCCCCAAATTTCTGCCATCGCCAAAACCGTTGCGCAATAAGCACAAAACTTGCTGAGCTTCAGAAGAGTATCGATAAACATCTGAGCAGTGTGACGTTGCAAAAACTGTGTCGTAGTCGTAATCGAGCTAAAAGTAAAAGTGTACGGCTAAAAAAGAGGAACAAAAAATGAGCGATCAAGAGCATAAAACCCTTGTGCTGAAAAACGTGTCTGGGTGCTGTCTGCCGGAAAGAGAGTATAAACACTCAAGCCTGAATTAAATATGGTGGTGCTTGATGTTTGATATAGCCAAAACAGTACTGTTGGATTTCTGGGCTACGGTTGCTGAAATGTCACCTTATTTGCTTTTCGGCTTTCTCGTGGCTGGTCTGCTTTCTGTATTTGTATCCCAGCCGTTAGTGCAAAGGCATCTTGGCGGCAGGGGCCTATGGCCATTGCTGAAGGCATCAATTTTCGGTGTACCACTGCCTTTATGTTCTTGTGGCGTGATTCCTGTGTCGGTATCGCTGCACAAGCATGGAGCAAGCAAGGGTTCGACTATAGCTTTTTTACTGTCCACGCCCCAAACCGGCGTAGATAGTATTTTTGTGACCCTTAGCCTTCTCGGACCTGTCTTTGCTATTTTTCGGCCCTTGGCGGCACTTGTGACAGGAATTATAGGTGGAGTTTTTGTCAATCTATTCGGTGAGCCCGGAGAGGATAATAAACCATCACACACCAACTGTACTGATGAGTGTTGCCGGGGCGGCAAACTTGGCAGCAGATTAATAGCCGGGCTGAAATATGGTTTTATAACGTTGCCGCGTGATATTGGCAAAGCGATGCTTGTAGGACTGATTATTGCTGCTGTTATATCTGTAGGAGTACCGGACGGTTTCTTTGCGGAGAAATTGGGAACCGGCATCTTCGCGATGGTCGTGATGATGTTTTTAGGCATTCCTGTTTATGTTTGCGCAACGGCTTCGGTGCCTGTGGCGGCGGCCTTGATTATGAAGGGATTAACACCCGGTGCGGCCTTGGTTTTTCTTATGACCGGACCGGCCACCAATGCGGTGGGCTTGGTGACCATCTGGAAGGCGCTGGGTCGGCGAACTGCCATTATCTACCTTCTTACGGTCGCAGGTTGTGCGCTGGCGGGTGGAATTTTACTTGATATCATTGCAAGTGGTATAGATATCAGCGTCGTGTCAAAAGCCGGTTGGATGCTTCTTCCTATTATCAGACACGCATCGGCAGCAGCACTCTTGGCTTTACTTGCGTATGCCATATTCACCAAGGCAAAGAAAGATAAGTAGCGATTCGGTAGCCCCGCGGGAATATTAGTCAGCTTGTTTTTGATCCAAGGCGGCACAAACCAGGATTGGGGCCAAGTATGTACGCAGTCTTTTTCGTAGTCAAGCAGCTTGAATTTTCTGTAAAAGCATAGTAATAATTATAGGGCTTAGAATCACATCGATCTTTAGCATTCGTTGCTGGGGGCAACATAGAAGGAGGACTTAATTACTGTTTAGTAGGATGACCACGGCTAATAACAATGGTCTTTTCAATCCTTTTTAGGGCCATAACAGCTTTTTACAATCTCTGTTGTGGCAGGTAAGTTTAGCATATCCATTTGTGTAGTCTGACAGATTACTTACTTTAGAGCATTTCACTGTAAGCCAACTCATTTTCGTAATTTACTTTAGAATATTAACTTTTCTGAAAGTCAAAAACTTAAGCCGGAAATATATTGAACCGATAAATTTTTGAAAGGGATAAGCCATTTGACAGCTTCAATCTCAGAGTGATTACGTGAAAGACGGTGTTATTTTCGGGAGTTGTGCCCTTATGAAGGGGATGCACATCATAACCGTTGTTTTTGGTCTAAGTATGTTTTTTGCCGGCTGTGGCAATAGGTTTTTTGATCCGACACAGATAGGAAGATTCCGGCCTAAACCGGCTGTCAATGTAATCTTAGATTCTCTGGGCGTAGCTGAGGAGACACCCTTGGTTTGGGAGGAAGCACGAGAACCTCGACCGAGTGATATCGTGGCAGTTAAAACCGACTACATTCTCCAGCCTGGCGACATTATCCGAATATCGATTTATGAGCTCTTCCTCGAAGGTTCTTCTGTTGTAAACGATTACGTAATAACTGAGTCAGGCAAGATTTCGATACCCGATGTAGGTGTTGTTCAAGCCGCAGGTCTTACAGAAACCCAGCTCGAAGAAGAGATCAAGCAGATTTTGTCGCCGAGCATATTAAAAGAACCGTCTATAACCGTAGCATTGATGAGTTCGCAACAGCGATCATATTCGGTATTGGGCGACGGTGTTCCTCGGCCTGGCAGGTATGTAATTCCACGATACGACTTCAGGCTGACTGATGCGCTGGCGACAGCAGGGGGGCCAAGACAATTTAATGTGAGTTATATTTACGTTTCTCGTTTTGGAAAGGAACAAACAGCAGTAGCAGTAGCCCCCTTAGCCAAACCACAGATACCCAGATCGCAGACGCCTGAGCTACAGACTATTGAGACGTACATTCCCCAGAATCAGAGACAACAGTTGCAGCCCCCTCAGTTCGGAGTTTCTGAACCTGATGGCTTCGACACGGAGATTACTCAACCACCCCAGCTAAAACAACCTCGGGATCTGGAACGAGAGATGCTGGAAATGATAACTCCAATGGCTCATCATGGATGGCCTGATAGCAAGAAGGTGGTTACAGCCTCCGCAGGGATGGCTACGTACAACGAGCAAGTTGAAGTTGCTCAACCAGCGAGTTTTGCCCAGACGAGTCAGCGAATTTCAACTGTTACTAATACTCAAAACCGGCTTGCTTCCTCGGCACCATTATCGCCGGATGTTGTATCAAGACAATCTCAAGGTTACCCCGAGCGCGAGGGCGCTGTAGAATGGATTTATCAGGATGGCAAGTGGACACCGGTTCCATCACAGCGTGTTGAGCCGACCACGCAAACCGCGGGAAAAGGCGCCAGCATCGAGTGGAAATTCCAGAATGGGAAATGGGTACCAGTTCCGATTCAGCCGGAAAGGCCGCCCCAACCACCTATGAAGTTTGAGCCTGAAGAGGCGGTTGAGCTACTTGAACCGAAGTTACCTGTAGAACTCGAATGGGAAGAAGCAGTCCAGACGCGACTAATCAAAATTCCAGCAGATAAGCTATTGGCTGGTGATCCACGGTATAACATCATTATTAAGCCAGGTGATACAATTCATGTGCCTGTTGATATTATCGGTGAGTTCTGTATAATGGGTAATGTTAACCGGAGTGGTTATATCGGCATTACCGGCCGACCAATGACCTTAAAAATGGCGATAGCAGCTGCTGGTGGCCTCGGGCCGTTGGCTTGGCCGAAGTACTGTGAGGTAGTAAGAAGGATCGGCAGTAAAAAAGAAGAAGTAGTAATGGTAGATCTTGACAAAATCGCTCGCGGTGAACAACCTGACTTCTTTATTAAACCGAATGATTTGATTAATGTTGGAACGCACCCGACCTCAAGATGGCGTGCGATTTTGAGGAACGCATTTAGAGCGACCTACGGCTTCGGCTTTGTGTATGACCGTAATTTCGCCTATAAGGATTACTACGGTACGACGTATAATCCTATAAGCCCATGGAAGTGGGAAGGAGTATTTTAGTATAATCACTTGATTATGGTGGATAATATTGCTTCTTCCGCAGAAAAAAAACAAGAAACAAAGCCGTCCCTGCAAAGGCAGCAGTGGCGAGAGCTTGGCTTGCATAACTACGTAAAGATAACCATAATAGGAGGCTTGTTCTGTTTTCTGTTTCGCAATGAGATCGATATAATCGTCCGCAGATGGCTAACCGATGCAAGTTGGTCGCACGGTTTTCTCATACCTCTTTTTAGTTTATACTTCATTAACCAGCGCAAGGGCAAAATCCTCAATCTCAAAACAAAGCCTAATTATATTGGCTTGTTCTTATTGATTAGTATTATTCTGTTTTATTTCTTCAATGCAATCAGTCCGTCAGGATATGCGTACCTTCGTCCGATTTCTATAATAGCTGCGCTTGGTGCGATAGTGTTGTTCCTGGGTGGATGGTCTCTGGTTAAATATACATGGTTGCCCGTTGCATTTTTGATTTTTGCCGTGCCACTGCCGAGGCGGTATTACGTCGGTTTGACCATGCCGATGCGACACCTTTCCGCTGCGGTTGCGACTGCTCTGCTTAACCTGGTCGGTGGTATCGAGGCCACCGTCAATGGTGTCGTGATAGACATTGTGTACAAAGGTCAGCATTTGGAGCCAGCTCTAAACGTAGCTGAGGCATGCAGTGGTATGCGGCTGATGATGGCTTTTCTGGCTCTGGGCGTTGCTATGGCTTATCTGCATTACAGGCCTGTCTGGCAGCGTATCATCTTGTTAGCTTCAACAATACCGATAGCAGTATTCTGCAATATGATTCGTGTCACTGTTACGGGATTTATCTATGTGCTCATACACCCCAAATACACACAGGGGTTTTATCATGATATGCTTGGATTGGCTATGCTGCCGCTGGCTTTCGGATTGTACGGTTTTCTTGCTTGGTTTATGACGAGTCTATTTGTGGAGGAAACTGGTAAAATTGTTGAGGACGTAATTGTGCGAAAAGGCTCACGAGCGTGAGAGGTAGTAGCTCAAACTGACCGATTCTTTGTGTCATTCCCGCGCAGGCGGGAATCCATTCAAGTTTTCAGCAAATTGGATTCCCGTTTTCACGGGAATGACAAAGTGAGATATGTTGTTTTAAATAGCTATTTACTACTACAGCGCTACTTAGATTTATTCGACATTGATAACCTTTTGTTATAGAACCTTATGTTAATTACTTTAGATTCGAAATCCGAATATCGAAGCACGAAACAAAATCGAATTACCAAAATTCAAATGACTAAAACAACAGAAGTGCAACAGTCGACAGGTATTCGCTTTTTTTGTTCTGAAAATTGGGATTTTGAACATTTGATATTGCTTCGGATTTCGGATTTCGTGCTTCGTATTTTAACACAATAAAACAGATTTTTCACTATTAAATGGCGCTGTAGTATTACGTTGGTCTTCAATTAAAATTAGGTCAGTCTGAGTAGTAAGTTAGGTACAGTGCTACATTATGGACGTGAGATATTATAAAAAGATTTATTTACAGCCGGCTTTTGTAATATGCGTGGCCGTTTTTGCACTGGCCGGTGGCAGTATGTCGGTTGCGATAAACAGCTTTGGAATGTATCTCAAAAAAGAGCCGTTGCCGCTGAAGAATCCTCTGGACCTTTTAGATAAAAATGGTCTAAAACCTTACTTAGTAGATCCAGAGAGCAAACTGAAGATCGAAAACGAGCAAGTACTTAAGGAACTGGGTACCGAAGACTACATTATGTGGGTGCTTGAAGATCCTCGCCTGCCATTAGATAGTCCAGTCCGCACATTCGTATTGTTTATTACTTACTATGAGCAGCCTGATAGGGTGCCCCATGTGCCGGAGGAATGCTATACAGGTGGTGGTTATCAAAGGCTTGCAACCGATAGCGTGACATTCGAGGTAGAGGGACCTGATTTCCACAGAAGTATCACCGGGAAATATCTGGTGTTCGGCAGTACTAAACGCGAAATTTGGCGAAGTGGTGGCAAATTCCCCGTGCTGTATTTCTTCAGAGTAAACGGAGAGTATGCCGGCAGCAGAGATGAAGCCCGGATGATTTTGAATAAGAACCTTTTTCGCAAACAGTCGTATTTTTGTAAGGTGGAATTAGCTTTCAACAGGGGATTAGCTATGCCTGAGAAAGAACAAGCACTTAACGCAGGGGAAAATGTCTTGAGTGTGATTCTGCCAATTTTGGAAAAAGACCACTGGCCTGATTGGGAAAGGTAGTGGGTGATGAATAGACCCGACCGCGTAAGTTTTATGAAAGCATATCGCCTGGCAATCAATTTTAGATGCTGCAGCAGTCTTATGTCGATTGTGAATAATCAATGCGCTTATTCTTGTCATTTCCAC
>Ga0315545_1002792_pt1 | contig 15432 bp, 14 predicted proteins | sample SalMarSW160210MG_FD_203096 | JGI IMG/M metagenome (GOLD analysis project Ga0315545, IMG submission 203096) | Salt marsh sediment microbial communities from the Plum Island Ecosystem LTER, Massachusetts, United States - Salt Marsh Sediment SW1602-10 ... | reverse complement strand
CCACCTCACCGGCACCATCGTGACCGGGGATGAAGGGGAGTGACCTCACCACATTTTTGCACCACGGCGTCCACATGTAGAGCTTCAAGTCCGACCCGCATATGGCGACAGAACTCAATTTCACCAGTACCTCTTCGTCACCGGGTTCGGGAACCTCTACGTCCTGCAGATCGAATCCCTCTTCCTCTCTGTTCTTTACCAGCGCTTTCATGTATTCACCTCTCAGGAAATCAATATTTTATCCACGAACCCTTGAAATCCATTCGGCGTACTCCTTCATGCCCTCCTCAACGCTGTACTCAGGCTCAAACCCCAGTTCCTCCCTGGCGAGCGCAATATCCAGAGTCTCACCCCGTGGAAAGAAAATACCAGGGCCCATATCCACGGCAGTGGGTCTTGGGCTGTATTTGCGTGCGAGGGCCACCATCTGCTGAAAGGACACCGGCTCTTCCGAAGCAATGTTGTAGGTCTTGTGTTTCGGCTCGACCGCGGTGTAGAGTAGGGATGTTCCTTTTGCCGTATCCTTGACGTAGGTGAATCCGAGCCTCTGCTCAGAGCCCTTTTCAAGCTTCAGGCCAGTGAGGGATTCCAGAGGCCCTAGAAGCATGGTAAACAGGTGAGGAAGCTCTGACGGCAGTTTGCCGGGTCCAAAGAAAAAATAGGGCCGCACACAGCGGAAGTCGATCCTGTAATGATGCTCGTACTGCCTGCCGATCATCTCCGCCCCTGCCTTGCTTGCACCATATAGATCTCCGGGTTGCGGAGGGTTTCGTTCCTCATGGGCCCTTCCGGTGAACACTCCGTATACGGCACCGGAGCTCACATACAGAAACTTCACAACCCCGAACAAACGCGCCATTTCCAGCATGTTTACGGTTCCCATGATATTGATATCGGTACCGGCATGCGGGTTGGACCAGTACTCCGGCGTTGCCATGACCGCGACAGTGTGTATGATGCCGTCGATTTTCCCCTCCTGCTCCCTGAACAGTTCCGTCAGCCGCGGAAGGTCCATGATGCTCGCCCGAACAAACCTGACCATTTTCGCCACCGGCTCGAGATAGTTCAGATCGCGTTTCACAACATCAAGGAGAATGACGTCGTGACCCTGCTCGGCAAGATCGCGGGCAACCCACGATCCCAAAAGACCGTATCCTCCGGTAATCAATACAGCCATATTTTCCCCCTTGCTATAACACATATGGAGAAGAGCCGTGGCCAGTAAACCTTCAGCGCTATATTGCCTCGCCGCTCTCGAATACTACATCAAGGAGCTCATCGACCTCTTCAAGAAACTTTTCACATACGCCGCCCTCCCTTCCGGCTGTTTGATAAACACGTGTGTATATACTGTCAGTATTGTAATGTGCAGTGGTTCAAGACACGCAGTTTCGAATCCTATGCATGCGTATACATTGCTGTGAACAGAACTGAGAGTTCACCAGAGAGTAAAACCCCCATCCACCACGAGGTCGTGCCCGGTGACAAAGCTGGAAGCTTCCGATGCAAGATACACGACGGCGCCCTTCATTTCATCAGGCTCTGCGAGGCGTTTCATTGGGGTAACCTCGATCCACTTGTCATGGAGTTCTTTTAGCTTTATGACCAGCTCGGTCGCCGTATACCCCGGGCTAATGCTGTTTACCCGCACCCGGTACCGTGCCCACTCAGCCGCCATGCTCTTTGTCACCATGATCACTCCTGCCTTCGAGGCATTGTAAGCTACCTGCGGCTGCGGGTGGTTGACGATCTGGGCGGACATAGACGCTGTGTTGATGATGGAGCCTTCGGTTCCGCGAGCGATCATTGCTTTGCCTGCTGCCTGGGCGCAAAAAAACACCCCTGTCAGATTCAGGTCCATTACCGCGCTCCATTGTTCCTGAGTCATCTCTTCGGCGGGTGCGTTGATCACTCTTCCTGCATTGTTCACCGCAATTTCCAAAGATCCCCAGCGGCCGATCACGCTCTCCACCATTTCTGCAACTTGACTTTTTACTGTCACATCACACTGGAAGGCAGCAGTCTCGTACCCCTGCACGGCAAGATCAGCAGCTGCGTGCTCCGCCTCCTCCCGGTCGATGTCCACGATCGCCACCCGTGCACCTGCCTCTGCGAGACCTTCTGCAATGCTTCGTCCGATACCCCGAGCACCCCCTGTCACAAATGCAGTTTTGCCGTTTAAACGAAAACGTTCAAGAATGCCCATCACATCACCTTATTTCGAAATTCCCTTTTTCATCTCCCCTGTGTTCTAAATCCTGCGGAAATGATTCGAATGAGGGTGTGCCGCGAACAGCATCATCCCTTGGGAGAACCGTTTCTTTGTAATGCTGGATAGTCTCCATCGAAGAGGTGTATCGTATCCGGTTTGATCTGGATCCACACCGACTCATCGGGCTGGTACTGCTGGGTGGCCTCCACCACCGCCTTTACCTCCGTGCCCCCTTCGTTGGCAAGCTTTATGGTCAGAATCGATGTGTCGCCTTGAAACTCGATGATCTTGATCGAACCCACCAGAGCCCCCTGATCCACCTTTTTACGGGAAATGGTCACCTGCTGAGGTCTGAACCCAATGGTGATCTTAGAGCTGATGTACTGTTTCTCAAGGGTTCCGGTAAAAGGCAGCACTGCTTTCCCTGCTGAGGTGGCCACGATTGCACGCTTGTCGTTTTCCACCATTCCATCAACGAAGTTCATCGCAGGTTCTCCAACAAAATACGCAACGAACCTGTTCACAGGACTGTTCCATATCTCCTCCACAGTGCCGATCTGCTGCAATTTCGCCTCGTTGAGAATCACCAGCCGGTCGCACAGCGAGATCGCTTCTGCCTGGTCATGGGTCACGTATATCGTAGTGAGTCCCAGGTCGTCGTGAAGACGTCTGATACGTGCCCTCAGCTCGGCACGCACGCGCTGGTCCATGTGCGATATGGGCTCATCCAGGAGAGTGACATTCGGCTTTCTGATGAAAGCACGCGCAAGCGAAACCCTCTGCTGATGCCCGCCGGCAAGCTCTGCGGGATAGGTATCCAAAACAGGGACAAGGTCCATCAGCTCGGCCATGTACCTGACTTTTTTTTCAACCTCGGACCTTTTCATGCCCCGTGCCTTGAGAGGAAATGCGATGTTCTCGTATACCGACAGCCGCTGATACAGAGCGTAGGATTCAAACGCCAGTGCCACGTTTCGCTCTGCCGGTCCAAGTTCGTTGACCACCTTGCCGTCAAAGGAGATGGTACCCTTGCTGATGTCTTCAAGCCCGGCCAGCATACGCAATGTTGAGCTTTTCCCCCCTCCTGAGGGCCCCAGTATAGCAAGAAATTCCCTCTCCTTACAGACGAAGGACACATCCTGTACAGCGACCACATCTCCTCGAGGATAGATCTTCCATATATGGTCCAAATCGATTCTGCTCATCCTTTTAAAGCTCCTACATCTTCGAGATGTCTACCGTATTCTCATAGAAAAAGATGTTATCCTGGTCGAAATCGAGCCAGACCTTATCCTTTATCTGATAATCTCGGAAACCTTCTTCACCTCTTGTGCGCACATAGAGGAGTATATCTCTCAGCTCGAACGTCACCACGCTGCTCTCCGCTTCGTGGACGATCGCGTACACCGGCATCCGAAATGAGTTCTCTGATATCTGCTTTCTGCTAATATGAATATGCTCGCATCTGATGCCCAGTCGGCTTACGGTCCTGCCGTTTTCCTGCCTGGCAACCCTTTTCATGGATTCCACCTTGTCGTCACGTATCCTGATTGTGAAGAGGTCCCCCGCCGTGAACAGGGTCTCCCTGTTTTTCGTTATCATCTCGCCGTCGATGATGTTCATGGGCGGCTCTCCAATCAGCTTTCCCACGAAATCAGTGGCCGGTCTGTTGTACACCTCCTCGGGGGCTCCCATCTGCTCGATCCGCCCTTTGCGCAAAACCACCATCCTGTCCGAAAGCCCCAGTGCCTCACGGTAATCATGGGTGACATAGATAATGGTACTCCGGTACGTGACTGCAAACTCCTTGAGAAGAGTCTGGGTCGAAAATTTCAACCGCGCGTCCAGATGAGCTATGGGTTCATCCAGCAGGTATACCTCTGGTTTTTTCACCAAAGCCCTTGCCAGGGAGACGCGCTGTTTCTGGCCCCCGCTCAGGTGCTGAGGAAGCCGTTCGAGGAGCTCGTCAATACCCAGGAACTCCGCTATTTCCCTGACCCGTCTGCTCTCCTCCTGTGGCGTCAGGTGCATACGCCACCGGGGAGCGCGGAGAGGGAAGGCGATGTTGTCATACACGCTCATATGCGGATAGAGGTTATAGCTCTCAAAGGCCATGGACACGTTTCGCTCCTGCGGAGGAAGATCGTTCACAGGCCTTTCGTTGAAATAGATCGTTCCCGAGCTGATGCTCTCGATGCCCGCTATCATCTTGAGAGTCGTGCTCTTTCCGGCACCGGTCGGACCAACGATGGAGAGAAACTCCCCCTCTCCACACGTGATGTTTAGGTCCTGCACCGCTCTCTTTCGCCCGTAATACTTTGACACATTCTCCAGTCTCACTTCAGCCATTGCTATGCTTCCTCCTCTTCCTCCTCTGGACGCGGACCGTATTTGAAAATCAGCACCGCTACAACGGTTGCAACGACTGTCCCAACCCATTGAGGAATATAGCTCTCAACGAATCTGAGCCAGACAAAGTTGAATCCTATCCAGCACATGATCGACCAGAATAGCCAGTTCCCCATTGTCATTCGCGGTAACATATGCAGTACCCTCAGTGTGTAGTCATTCGAGTACGCCTCGATATATAATCCACCCCGGCTCAGCCTTTGACTGCACCGAACGTCAAGCCTCTGATAATGTACCGCTGCATAAACCAGGCAGCCAGCAGCGTGGGGAGCACGGTAATCGAAGCCCCTGCCGCCATAGGACCGTACTGCACCTCAATAGACCCCCAGAACGAGGATATCAGCACGGTGACCGTTCTCGCCACGCGCCTGGTAAACAGAAAGGCGAAGAAAAACTCGTTCCACGACCAGATCAGGCAGAACACCGTCGTTACCGCAATTCCCGGCAGAATCAGCGGAAACACTACCCGGCGGAAGACCTGCATCCTCCCGTACCCGTCTATCATCGCAGCCTGTTCCAGTTCCTGGGGTACCTCCCGGAAGAAACCGTAGAGCAGAAATGTGGCAAAGGAGGTATTGAAATACACGTACAAAAGTATCAACCCGAGATGTGTGTCGATCAGGCCCATTTTCCTGAACATGAAGAAGAACGGAATGGCAGCCACCACACCGGGGAACATCCGTGTGGAAATGGTCACGAACAGCAGGTGCCCGCCCCCGGTGTTCCAGCGGGCGAAGCTGTACGCAGCAAACACCGAAACAATCATGACCACCGCGGTACTCACCACGCTCATAATTGCCGTGTTTGCCAGGTTCAGCCAGAACGGGTATGAGGTGAAAAGGCGGGAAAAATTGTCCAGTGTCGGCGCGAACAGCACCAGGTTCTTCAGGTCTGTGGTGAAGATGTCCTCAGGAGCCTTGAAGGCGGTCAGGTAGATCCACAGAAGTGGGCCCATGACGAAAATAAGCACGATTATCGTGACAACCCAGAAGACGGCTTTTTTAATCATTGTAACCCTTCCATATTCGCAACGTTATTGTGTATAAAAGGCATAAACCCTTGCCGGCAGCTTCTCACTTGATTACACCAAGCGCCTTCATGAGTTGCCTGAACATCAACGCACAGATGAGAATCGTCAAAAAAAGTGAAAAAATGGCAAATGCTGAACCGTATCCTATGTCGAAGTACACGAATGCGGTTCTGTACACCGTCCAGTCCAGGAGCTCGGTACCCACACCTCCACGGGTGGTTCCGTACAGGGGATCGAACAACCGGATGAGCCACATGGCCCGCAGCACGACAATAATCATTATGAGCGGGCTCAGCATGGGCAGGGTCAGCCTTCGAAAGGTGTAGACCGGGGAGGCCCCGTCCACACGTGACGCCTCGAACACGTCTCTTGGAAGGCTTCGCAAGCCCGCCAGCAGAACAAACGTGGAAAATGGGAACCACTGCCAGATGGTGATCATACAGATAGTGTACAGCGCCAGTTTCGGGGACCACCAGTACACCTTTCCCAATCCGATCGCGCCCAATATCTGATTGACTGCCCCGAAATCATACTCCAGCATAAAATTCCAAAGAAGCGACAGAACTAGAGGAGCAACCAGCAGTGGAAGAAGGCACAGACCGCGTACCACATTCTGTCCTTTGAAGTCCCGGTGCCACAGCAGGGCAAGAACAAGGCCGATGACCAGTTCCACCACCACACAGATGACTAGAACGTAAAACGTCCGTCCCATTGCAAGCAGAAACCCTTTGTCGTACAGCATGGTCCTATAGTTGTCCAGACCAATGAAAATCGCCTTTCCCTGCATGCCCCACTCATGAAAGGAGTAATAGATGCAGTAGAACATGGGATAGAACATGAAGACCCCAAGCAGAAGCAGCAGCGGGATGAGGAGTGTCCATTTGAAGTAACGTTCGCTTGTCAGTACCTCCCATATGGAGGGTTCTCGTTTTGTTTTGGAGGACTGTGCTCCCGCCCCGAATTGATTCGTCATTTCCTGTGCCATTTTTTCCGTATCCTCTCCTCATGTACACATGGTTGATCAACGAATGGCCCGGGAGCACTCCTCCGGCCTCGTCTGTTCCTGATCCTGAAGATCGAGGGCACCCCGTCTCAGCAAGGCGCCCGTTCTTTTCATGTAAATTATGCTACTCTTCTCTGATCGGCACCCTCTTGTCGAACTTGGAGGTCAGCTCGAGCGTCTTTGAAACGGCCTCTGACACCGCCTGGCCCACTGTTGTCTCACCTCCCATGGGCTTGTGGAAGACGTTCATCTGCATCTCATACACCTTGCCTCCCGCCGTGGTGTTGAAGTACCAATAATCAGGAACGTGGTTTGCCTGCTTCGGCCATATATCAACCAGGTAGTCACAGAGAATACCAAAGGGATACTCGTTTTCAGCAGTATACCACATAGGATCATTGAGCACATCCATCCTGGTGCTGAGCTGGCCGCCTTTCTCCATGACGGCCTTTTGCGCTTCGAAGGAAGCAAGATAACGAACCAGCCAGTATGCCCCCTCGGGGTTCTTGCTGGCTTTGGCAACACCCACAGACCATGCACCGGTGTAGGGCTGCTCTCCCACTGTTGGGTATATTCCGAGCTTTCCGCCTTCGACATTTTCGTCGATAATACCGGCTGTCCAGGCAAAGCAGTTGGAAAACTGGTGCGGCTGTATCATCGCACGCCCCTCGCCCTGCTGGGCAACTACGAAGTCAAAGTTTGCGGTAAGGCAACCTGGGGAACCCCACTTGAGCTCATTCTTGTACTCGTTGAAGGTTTCCCTGAGCTTCATTTTGTTTTCCTTTGTAATGACGAACTCCTTGATGTTACCGCTCGCGTCACGCACCACGGTCGCGTAATCCGAGCCCTTGCCCCACAGGCGGCAGCTTATCTCATCGTTGATCTGATATGCGCCCGCCATCATTGCCAGACCGAAGATATCGTGGCTCAACGTCTCTCCCTTGAGCTTTTGCCCCTTCTTTCTGGTGAAGAACTCACCCTGGTCGTAAAGCTCCTTGTCGGATGTGGCAGGCTTGAGCTCGTATCCGTACTTTGCCATGAAATTCCTCTTCTCAGTGGGATCGTCGAACACATCCTGGCGGATAAACATACCCATATGATAGGTGTAGAAAGGCAGCACCATCTGGTTCTCATCCGCCTGGCCGCAGATCAGGATGGACGGGGAGTGATGAGCGATGTCTGATTTGAGTCCTTCCACACCCCACGGGTCGTACTTCTCTGCGAGCTCCTCGAGCGTGTAGAGGTAGTTGGCCCACTCAACCGTCCAGGCCGTTTCCACGTACACCACGTCGTAGTATCCTGTTCCAGCCATAAGCTCGACGTTTTCCTTGGAATACACGACCGGAGAGGCTACCCGCTCAACGTTCACCTTGATGCCGGTCTCATCGGTAAACTTGTCGATATAGGGCATGATCTTGTCCCACACCTGGCCCGTTTCAACAATCGTATTAAGCGTCTCCTTGTTTTTTATCTCCGGTATGTCCTTGAGCCCGAACAGTGTCGGAAGGGGAGCCTCGGTTTTTGGGGCCGGGGCCGCCTCTTCAGCTGCTTCTTCCTCCGTCTTTGTTGCAAATACAAAAGGCGTGAAGCACACAAGCACAATCAGCACGAGTGTACAATACAATACTTTTCTTGCTTTCATGATTGTTTCCTCCTTTTCTTCATTTCATTCAAATCGGGAGCCCTCTCAGAGGACATCCCCTCAATTCTCCGCACAATATTACGGATTCTTTCACTCAGGGACGCTCACCTCCTTTCTGTATTGTTGGTCTAGTGTCATATTATATCATATATCACTTTTGTCAATCGAATTTTTCACAATGGCATGCTTAATACGGCAGTATATCATCGATTATAGAACTCTGCATATTCATGTCAATGCAAAAAAAGTCGTCTAAGAAGACGCCATATTTTTTATAATTCCCTCTTACCGACGGTAATTGGCCTCACAGGTTTTCTATTGACAAACAGATATTAAAAGGTAAGATAACATACGTGTTGTGGAAACGAATACAATCCAATACAAGGGGGAAATATCGATGCCTGTAAAGTTTAGAAAATTGAGAATTGGTTTCGTCAATCTGATCCTGGACTTCCTGGAGGGGCAGGACATCGCTGCCAATCACTCCAAAAATGCGCAGGAACACCTAAAAAAGGAGCTGGATGTCGATGTCATCGAGTATCCAGAGCCTGTGGGAAAGCGAGATCAGGCCATTCAGGTGTGGAAGTCTTTCAAATCCAAGGATGTGGATGCAGTGGTCCTGTTCAACGGCACGTTCAACACTGGAGAGCTGACTGCGGAGATTATCCGGAACCTCAATGTTCCCTACGCGCTCTGGGGGATCGGCGAGCTTGCTCTTGAACGCAAGGCTTTCACCGGCTCCATGGTAGCTGTGATGGCTTCAGGCACACTGTTTAAAAACCTCGACCGGAAATTTTCTTTCATTTACGGACCAATCGAGCAGGAGAATGCACGAGCCAGGCTTGGGATATTCGTCCGCTCTGTTCGGGCAATCTCCTATCTCCGCGAGGCAACAATCGCGGTCATCGGCATGCGGCCAGACGGATTCGAGATCAGCGATTACGACGAGCTTGCCGTTAAAAAGCTGTTTGGGACTGAGATCACCAAGCTCTCCCTGTACACCTTCAGCAAGCTGATCAAGGAGGTGACCGAGGAGGAGATCGACCGGGACATGGAGGAGCAGAAGCGGATCTTCAATATCAAAGAAAGCGACCTCACAGAGGCGCGGGGCCTGTCCAAAGTGTATGTCGCACTCAAAAAGTACGTTGATGAGAACAACATCCAGTCATACGCACCGGACTGCTGGCCCGAGCTCAGGGACATCGATCAAACTCCAATCTGCCCGACCAACGGCCGCATGAATGCGGAGGGGGTCATGGCCTCATGCGAGTGTGACGTGGACGGCTCTCTGACGCTCATGCTGGAGCACGCGATCACCGGTTCAACTCCCTGGTGGGCGGATTTCGTGAACCTCATACCCGAAAACGACACGATCCTGTGGTGGCACTGCGGAAATGCACCGTACAACCTCTCCACCAAGAAACCGGTCATCGAGAAAGTGTTCGGCGGCCTGTCCCAGACCGCGGCCCTAAAGGACGGAACCGCCACGGTGTGCAGGCTCAACTCGATCAGGGGTGAGTTCATGCTTCACGCCGGTGTGGGTGAGGTGGTGGAAACCGAGCCGCTGCTCAAGGGCAGCAACCTCTCCATCCACATGAAAGGCGGCAATATGGCGTTTGTGGAGTCATTGCTCGAGCACGGTGTGCCGCATCACAACGGTCTGGTGTATGGAAACATACTGCCCGAGCTCAAGCAGTTCGCTCATCTCATGGACATCCCGATTATCGTTCAGGAGTAATCTTTCCATAAAATGGAGGCAACCATGCAAGAGTTCAAGTTATTCATCAATAACAGGTGGGAAAGTTCTTCGGAAAAGAAGACCTTTCAATCGCTGGACCCGTCGAAAAACGAACCGATCGCCGAGCTGCACATGGCAGGGGAAAAAGACGTGGACAGGGCGGTGCAGGCTGCGAAAAAAACTTTTGAAAGCGGTGTGTGGTCTGACCGCGACCCGGACGATCGAGCCGACCTCATGCTGAAGGCCGCAGATATCATGCGAAAGCGGCTCAAGGAGCTTGCCAAGTGGGAGGCAATGGACACCGGCAAACCCATACACGAGACGGAAAATGTCGACATAGACTACTCAATCAGGGCCATGGAATACTTTGCAAACCAGTGCAGGGAAATCCCGGGCATGGTCATACCGCTTCCGGGAGACGTTGCCTTTGACTGGGTGTCCTACGAACCCTACGGAGTCGTGGCAGGCGTGACGCCCTGGAACTTCCCCCTGCACCTGGCCACACGGTGTATCTGCCCGGCCATCGCCACTGGAAACACCGTGGTTGCGAAACCCTCATCACTCGCACCCATCACCCCCACTATTCTTGGCGAGATATTTCTGGAGGCCGGTTTTCCAGAGGGTGTGGTGAACATCATCAACGGACCGGGAAGCTCCACCGGCGAATACCTCACGTCACATCCTGACGTTCGTATGATCTCGTTCACCGGATCCCTTGCTGTGGGGCGGCGCCTGCTTGAGATTTCGTCCAAGTCGCCCATCATCAAGAAGGTCATCCTCGAGCTTGGCGGGAAAGGTCCCTTCATTGCAGAGCCAGACTGCGACATCGACGGTTCGGTCAACTCCCTGATCGTTGGATTCTGCCTGATGCAGGGAGAGGTATGCTGCGCCTCGACCAGGCTCTTTCTGCACGAGGATATCTACGACGAGTACATGAAAAAGCTCGTCAGAAGGGTCAACAGTCTGAAGCTCGGCGACACAATGAACCTTTCCACTCAGGTGGGCTCCCTCATCAACAGGGACCAGCAGGAGAAGGTGGACGGCTACGTGAAAGACGCTCTCAAGAGCGGGGCAAAATGCGCATGTGGAGGCGAGAAGTACACAAAACCGCCCTTCGACAGGGGCAACTACTACCGTCCAACGATTTTGGAGAACGTCTCCAACAACATGAAATGCGCCAGGGAAGAAATCTTTGGGCCTGTCCTTGTGGTCATCAAGTACAAGGAACTTGACGAGGCAATTGCCATGGCAAACGACAACCAGTATGCACTCGGCGCAACCCTGTGGAGTGAGAACCCCAAGACCCTGTTCTACGGAGCCAAAAAACTTGATGCGGGAATCGTCTGGCTGAACACCAATGTAATGTCCAAGATCGAGGCGCCGTACGGCGGCAACAAGAACAGCGGCCTGGGCAGGGAGGACGGCACTATCGGTATCAAGGAGTACCTGAAGGTCAAGAACAACGTCCTGTTCACAGGAAAGGAGTATGACAATTTCTACGGGTTCAAAGACTGACCAGAGATTTAAATATATGCGAGCATAGGCATCCGCATATGGTGTGATGCCGTAAACACAGTCCTGCCGCATGAATAACGTGTATGGTGAAAGGCTGCCCTGTCAGTAAGCGGGGCGGTCTTCTTCTTTAACCCGCTGAATCAGCTCATGTCATCCCCTGTTTCTCATACGATACCTGCAGTAAAAAATTCACAAGAATTATCCCCATGACAGTGAAAAGGTTGGTATTGATGATATATTCCCACTCCTCGAGTGCGGTTTCTTCGATGTTCTTTGAGATATGGTAACCTGCATTGTTGATGAGCGTATCTATTCGTCCGAACGCTTCAGTCGTCTTCAGAATGAGCGGAAGAACCGGTAATGATCGCTGTGTTTTTCATTGTGACGCACTAGCATCCGGCATTCGGTGAGAGATACGGAGATTTATTGAGGGAACGCTCACTGCTGCTTCTGATGAGCCCCCATCCGGTAATCGGCTCTTTTTTTTCTTGTTATAGAAATCAACAGGAATTGCAGGTCCTGTGAACAGCCCCGGCTGTAAATCGTCGATTTTCTTCCATCCGGGAACCGGTGGTATGGAGCATCGATATGCGTACCGATGTGGTTGTAATAATCAAAGTGCTCGGTAAGCCACCCCTCTTTCCCGTGCTCCATTACAACCCGGATTCTGGGTTTCGGAAATGCTGGATTACTGGGGCAGTCATCATAAATTGGCTGAGAAATGTCAAGTATATCTTGTACATTCATGTCGTCCTCATATCCACTCATTCAGCGGTTGCCATAACTCGAAACTCAGATATTAGGTCGCCGATTTGTGTGCTGGTGGCCTTGTAGTCTTTACTGCTGTTGTCCACTTCTCCAACGATTCTATTTTCTGAAAAAACCAGTATTCTGTGTGCAAGCTTTATGATTTCCGGCATGTCAGAAGATATCAGAATAATTGACTTTTTGTTTTCAGCAAGCCGCCAGATCAGCTTTGTAAAATATTCCTTCGCTCCCACATCCACGCCAACCGTCGGCTCATCAATGATTAAAATATCGGTGTTCGCTGCGAGCCATTTTGCAACATTCACCTTCTGCTGATTTCCACCGCTCAGCTTGCCGACCTTTTGATGAATTCCCGTCGCCTTGATGTTGAGGTTGACGATCTGCTCCCATGTGATTTCCCTTTTCCCGATACCAGGCTAAACTTGTTTTTCAGGCGGTCCCACACTGTAATGGTGGTATTCGTTTTTACGCTTTCCAACATAATGAGACCGTCTCTTCTCCTGTCTTCTGTCACATATCCCATTCTGTATCGTGAAAGTGCCTCATAGATTGAACGAACACGCACGTGCTTTCCATTGATGAAGACTTAACCGCTGTCAAACTTTTCTTTTCCAATGAGGATATGGGCGAGCTCCGTCCGGCCTGAACCAACCAGCCCGTAAAAACCGAGGATCTCCCCCTTGAATAAATCAAAATTGATGTTATAAGCCATTTTGTCTCTTGTGAGATCCTTTACTTCGAGCACCTTCTTACGTTCATCGATCGACAGTCCGCCAAATACCGATGTGTCCTCATCCCGTCCGATCATGTGCCAGACGATCTTCTTTCTGTTCAAATTGGTGGTAAAGTCAGTCACCACACATTTGCCATCCCGGAGAACACTCACGCGATCAGCCACCTGAAGTACTTCTTCAAGTACATGGGATACAAAGATAACCAGAACTCCCTCTTTTTTCAGCTTATCCATTACTCGAAACAGATATGCAGCTTCTTCCTTCGAAAGTGAGGCTGTCGACATCGAGACCGATTTCATCGAGATGACGCTTTGCTATTTCGTTCAACTTCTTCCATGAGAGAATACCGCTTCTCCCCCGGGTGGGAAGCTTGTCGAGCATGATGTTTTCGGCTACACTCGCTTCCGGGATTACCTGCAATTCCTGATATACGGTGTGTATTCCTTTTTCCAGTGCTTCACGTGTATTGTGTACAAAGTAGGGCTCGTTACAGTAGTAAATCTCACTCCCTCTGTCAGGGGTATACAGTCCAGATATGATTTTAATAAGAGTGCTCTTGCCGGCACCATTTTCCCCCAACAGGGCATGAATCTCGCCCTCCTGGAACTCGATCGATACATTATCCAGTGCCTGTACACCGGGAAACGACTTACTCACGTGTACAACATTCAGCATAGCCAGTGCTCCGCATTAAATCACCATTAAATTTTCCGCGAACGAATCAGAATACGAAGAGGAGGGAGAACAAAAACATGCCCCAACAGCAGATGCAATTACAGTCTTTATCAGAAAAAAACGGTCCTCCCTCCTTTATGTTTCAATTATTCAGGAGGATTTAGGTGAGCCTCCTCAAATGTTTCGAGCATTTCCACAGCATTTTTTTTTGATGATGTCCTTGTATTCATCAACATTATCCTTGCTTACCATGAAAGACCCGGAGTCAATGAAGTAGTGACCTTCCTTCGGTGTATACCCGAGCTTGAGCAGACGTAAAACTTCGAGTCCACCATATGCCTGCCCGTAAGGGGATTGTGTCATGGTGCCCGTAATGTAGCCATCACGTATGGCTTGAATAACCTTGGCATCGTCGTCTATTCCGACAAACTTGATTCTCTTGTCCCCCATATCTATCAGAGCTTCCGTTGCGACCACTGTCGGGACATATGCAGTAGCAACCATACCATCCACCTCATCGGAGCGTGCCCCGAGAAAGGAATCGATTTTGGTTGTAGCAGCTTCGAATGCATCGATGTCAGCAATTTCACCGATAATCTTTACATTCGGGTACCTGGAAACGACCTCTTCCACCCCTTTCTTTCTCAACACAGTGTTCGGATCCGAAAGCGCACCCAACAGGTTTACGATGTTGCCTTTTCCCCCCATGGCCTGTATCAGATTTTCGGTAGCCTTCATTGCCGATGCTTTCACGTCGGTTGCGATACAGAATGACGCATCCGTTGGCAATTCCGCCGGACCAGCGATCAGGACAACGGGGAATCCCTGATCAACCAGTTCAGTGATCGTTACATTCACCGACACAGGATGCTCGGGCCACATCGCATACCCGTTGTACCCCTGGGGAATCATGCCCTCGATGATGACGTTTGCCTGCTCCTGGTTGAAGTCCTTTGTTGCTCTGTAGGCGCACGTTATTCCCGTAGCTTCTTGGTAATCCTTCATCTCATCCCTCATCGGTTCAAAGTATGGATGAAGCACACCGGTTACGAGGAACTTGAAGTCCTCGGTTGACAAAGCCCCTTGTTTTTCAGATTTTTTCCCGCTTGATGCGAATACCAAACCCACTGCCGATATACAAAAAAGCAGCACAAATACGGCAATAAATAACTTTCTCATTTGCATGTTTCCTCCTTGGTGGTTTTAACGTCTGCTCATAAGCAAGCAAGACGATTAACCCCAGGAAAAATTGTTCCCAGAAGATGTCCACCTGGAGTAACACAAGACCGTTCGAGATGAGGGTCATCAAAATTCCACCGAGCACCGCACCAATGATGGACGTCTTCCCTCCCTGGAGTGTTGTTCCGCCTATTATCGGCACTGCAAAGGACATAAGCAGCCAGTTTTGCCCTATTGTGGGATGTGCTGCACCTAGACGTGCAACGAACAGGACACCTCCAATTCCTGCGAACAATCCGGAAAGCATATGGACGAAAAACGTAATGCGTTTCGTGTTGATTCCAGAGAGAACTGCAGCGTCCTTGTTTCCCCCTGTGGCAAGGATTCTTCTCCCTATTACGGTGTGCCGAAACATGAGATAAAGGAGAAAAGAGATAACCGCCATTACGAAAAAGAGAATGGGAATTGTGTTGAGGACTTTTTCTTTGCCGATAAAAGTAAAAGTTTCAGGAATATTTGAAAAGGGC
>Ga0315545_1002790_pt1 | contig 15438 bp, 9 predicted proteins | sample SalMarSW160210MG_FD_203096 | JGI IMG/M metagenome (GOLD analysis project Ga0315545, IMG submission 203096) | Salt marsh sediment microbial communities from the Plum Island Ecosystem LTER, Massachusetts, United States - Salt Marsh Sediment SW1602-10 ... | reverse complement strand
TGACATGGCATGTACGAGCATCAAGACTACCAATGCGAGCACAGCCAGCGCAACTGTGCGATGCCTCTCATTGAAAGAAAGAATTTGCCGGTATCCGTTTATAATCCACGCCAGAAAACGGTTGAATCCGGTTTCCATGCGATGCAAAACTCCCCTGCGATCAGCCCGGGTCGGTTTGAGTATTAAAGAGCACAGGATAGGCGTCAAAGTAAAAGATATAAACAGTGACACTACAGTCATTATCAACATTGTCATAGCCAACGGTCTCATAAACAAGCCGATAATGCTACCAATCATGGCAATCGGGAACAGCACAACTATATTCGTTCCGGCACTGGCCAATACTGCAATAGTCACTTCCTTCGCTCCCAGGCGCGAGGCCTCCTTCGGATCACCGGTTCGATTGAGTCGTTTGATAATCGACTCAAGAACCACAATCGAGTTTGTCACCAGGATACCGACGGACATGCCGATGGCAATCAAAGTTGAAGTGTTTAACGTATAGCCTGCCATTTGCATGAAAAACAACCCAATAACAATGGTCAGGGGCATGGTTATAGATATTACTATTGTCGAGCGTATGTTATAGAGGAAGAAAAAGAGAATCAGTGCGGTCAAGAAAACACCCTGTGCAACATTTATCCAGGCGCTTTGCACTGTCGCTTCGATAAAACGTCCGTCATCACTGACCCATATCAGTTCCATACCTCCCGGCAGCTCACTATCCAGCCTGTCCATAGCGACCTTTACTCTATCGACCACACGAACGGCATTTGCTTCGGCCTTTTTGACAACCTTAATATAAATGCAGGACCTGCCGTCAATCGCAGCCGTCTGTCGCAATTCCTCGGTTGACATTTCCACCCGGCCCACGTCGTTAACGGTACATCGTTTGCCGTCCTGGTTGGCCACTTCCAGTCCGCCGATATCGGCCACGGTCTCATACTCGGCATCGAACTTGACCGTAAATTCACGTCCCGCGTCCTTCACTCGACCCGATGGAATGGTGCGCAGACCCTGCTGAACAGCCTGAACAACTTCCATGCTGGATAAACTCTTGGACGCCAGAGTATCTCTATCCAGACTGATATGCACCTCGCGTTTTGCGCCGCCGATCAGCTCCACATCGGCTACTCCGGATATAACCGTAATCCGGTCCCGCAGAGTGTTGTCGGCAAAATCATAAAGCTCGTCTATCGATACATCGCCTGTCAGGGCCAGGTTGATAATAGGCTTGGCGTTAATATCGAATTTGAGAATCTTCGGATCTTCCACGTCCTCGGGAAAATCGGCCTTAATCAAATCGAGTTTTTCGCGCACATCGGTAGCGGCAATGTCCACGTCAACATCCAGCTCGAACTCAAGCAACGTCTGACAAATATTATCCATGCACGCGGAACTGACGTGTTTTAGCCCGTCTATCGTTACCACTATGTCCTCGATGCGCTTAGCGACATCCGTTTCGATTTGTTCCGGACTAGCGCCAGGATAAACAGTGGACACTGTGATAAAGGGTGCATCTATTCTTGGCATTAACTCCAGACCCAGCTTACGCCAGGCGTTAAGACCAAGCAGAGCCAGTCCGATTATCAAACAGCTCATCGCCACGGGGCGTTTTATAGACGCATCAGAAAGAAACATTATTCGGCCTCCTTCTGTACAGATACGGTCAGGCCGTCGTTGAGCATGTCCTGGCCCATAGAGACAACCTGCATAGATTCGGTAATTCCGCCGTCGAGCAATTCAATCCACCCGTCGTTTTCGAGTCCGGTCACGACGTCTCTTCGTTGGGCGACATTTCCTTCGACTGTAAAAACAACGGACTGGCCGCTTCGCTGCAGAACAGAGACTGCTGGCACTCCCAAACCTTCACGACTGGCCAGAATCACGGCAATGTCCGCCATGGCACCCGGAGCCACACCGACGGGGGGATTCTCTAACAAACACTTAATCTCGAATGTTCGAAGCTTGGCCCCGATTGTGGGACTCTTATACGAAATCATCCTGTCACCAAGCTCTTTCCCGGCCACCGTCACCCTCATGGGAGTTTGGTCGGCCATCACCGCCGGATAAGCCGCGGCGGGTAGAAATGCACTGACTTCAACAAGGTTCGGGTCTTCGATTCGCACCACAGGAACTCCCGGTGAGCCCATCTCTCCCGGTTCGGCCATACGCATACTGACCACGCCGTTGATGGGAGCAAGAACCTCGGTATCCGCTAAGTCCTTTTCGGCTATAATCAGTGCGGCCTCGGCCTGACGCACCTGCTCGGCAACCAGTTTCACCTGTGCCTGAGACACTTTCTTACTGGCGGCAAGCTGTTTGTATTGAGACTGCTGTTGTTCAAATACATCCTGGGTGGTCGCCTCTTTTGCCAGCAGTCGTCCGAAACGCTTGAAATCCAGTTCTGCTTTTTCAAAGTCCGCCGTGACTTTCTCCAGACTTGCCTCGGCCTGTTGCAATGCACAGCGGGTAACAGCCAAATCGTGCTGCCTGATAGTTACATTCTGCTGCAATTTGACGGCATCCGTTTGAAACAGCTTAGTCCGCCCGGCGACAATATAGTCACCTTCGTCCACAAAAATTTCCTCGAGTGTCCCCGGTATCCTCGGCGAGACCATGGCAACATTTTTTGCTTCGACGTTTCCCTGGGTCCTGATTACCTGCTCGAAAGTTCGGCGGACGGGATTAGTGACAACGACCGGCACAAGCTCGGATTGCCCGGCGGCATCGGTCTCTGCTGTGGCACGGCTTTGCCCGGTCCGCTCAAACAAGACTCCCGCCGTAATTAAAGCGCTTACAATCAGGACAATTAAAACCAGTCCTAAACGAAAAGACTTTCCTGATTTCTTTTCAACAGATTTACCTGCTTTCATTAGTTTACTCCTCAAAAACGATCCGGGTTTTTCCCGTCACGTTGATTAACACGGCAATACTTGTCTGATACTGGAAACGAGCCTGAAGATACCTAACCTCGGCCTCATCGGCCACGGCAACCATATCCAGCATGTCACTTGCCTGGATTAATCCCTGCTCGTATTGTTGTCTTACTTCCGCAAGACGTTTGGATGCAACTTCGTTCATCCCCCGAGCCAGCTCCATCTGGTCCTGCGCCAATTCAACCTGGTCCAGGGCACGAATTACCTGCAGCATTAATGTCAGTGTCGCCTGCTCACGCCTGAGAATGGCATCTTTCTGCAATTCCTTTGCGGCCTGATAATAATTAACATTAGCAAGGCCGTCGAAAACTGTGATTGCGGCACTGAGTCCTCCCATCCAGTAATTCGTAAAGACCTGATGCGAGTCGGAGGTATCGACCCGGCCGGCAAATCCCATCAACTGAGGCAAAAAGGCGGTGACAGCCGCTTTTAATTTCTCCTTCTCTATGGCAACCTGCCGATCCGAGATGGCAAGACTCGAATGATTTAAAAGAGCCTCTGTGATAAAATCATCCAGCGAACCTCCGGGAGTCTCGAACGGTGTTTGCATTTCCAGTGTGACATCGCTTGTAGGGTCCAGGCCCATTCCTGCCAGCAATTCGGCTTTTGCCTGACCCAGTGACTTTTGTATCCGGTGTAATTCAGTTTGGCGAGCCAATACAAGTACATGACCCTGTTCTGCCTTCCAGTCGCTTACAAGCCCCTCTTCCCGGTAAGCCGCCAGTTCTTGTTCCAATGTCTGCGCCGCTACTAATTGACTCTCTAAAACAGTGAGCGCCTGCTCCAACGACAGGCACTGGAAGTATTGAGCCGTAACCTGCAGGGCAATGGACTGACGTGTGATATCGGTAACCAATTCGGCAATTTCATATCCTCGAGTGTGCATCGAATATAAAAACCACGTGGCGGGATTGATAATCGACAATTGAATATTCCAGGTTACATCGCGTACGTCCTTATCGTGCATCGGAAATCCACTCGCACCGAATCTTATCTGAGGCTGAGGATCCCACCATGTTTTTTGGTAGTTTAAGCTCACGGCCGGGAGGAAATTTGAAAACGACACTTTTTTCTCGAGCAGTGCTATACGCTGTTGTATTTCCACACTCTTCACCGACAGGTTATTTTCCATCGATATCCTGATACAGTCATTCAGATCCAGCGGCTGATTTTCGGCTAAAACTTCGTGTGTCTTTTCCTCTAACTGCCGGCTATAGTCATCGACATGCTCCCGCCGGACCTCCTGGCCGTTGAAACTGCCGCAACCGGATATAAAAACCAAGCACAGAAATATTATTAAGGAAACTTTAACTACTTTGTTCGACATTTTATTTCCCCTCCGGCAAAAGCAAGCCACCAACGAAAAGCTTCTCAACCTTCGAGAATGTGTCCGTCGCAACAGCCTTATCAAACTGGCTGGCCAACTCAAAGCCCAATGTCTCTATGATTGAATTGATAGCTTTCGCCGTGATGGCCGGATCTACCCGACGAAAGAGGCCCTTGCGCATTCCGTTCTCCAGAATCTGCTCCAATCCGTTGACCAATACGGCATCGAATTCACCTTTGGCATGTTTCTTTGAAAGTTTCACACTTTTAGTTCCCAGCTCCGAGACATACAATTTTATGAACTGTGCATGTTCCTCGAGCAACGTGCATGCATAACGAATGAAATTCGTCAAACGCTCCACTTCGGTTCCGGGAGCATCCATCACTGCTACAAGCGCGGCTATAATTTTCTCTCCGCAACTATCGATTAACTCCTCAAAGAGTGTTTCCTTGCCGTCGAAAAAATTGTACAATGTGCCCACAGAAAATTCCGAGGCCTCAGCGATTTGTTGCATTGAGACGTTATGAAAACCCTGTTCAGAAAACAACCGAAGGGCCGTATCCAAAATTTCCTGCTTATGTTGCAAACGCTCTCGTTCTTTACGTGATAATTGTTCTTCGCTCATTTTTTTTGCCTCATTTCATAAATAGCTGAGCGCATTCTCATTTATTGACTATACCCTCATATTATGAATTATAATTCTTTTTTTGCAAGAAAAATTCAATATTTTTTCAAAAAACCTTAGAAAACGAGTGGAATAAGCAATACTTATAATATGTATCAAAGTACAAATAGTTATATTCCTTGACAAACAGGCATAAAAATGCGAAAAGGAATGTTTTTCAGTCGAATTTGAATAAAGATATACGTATGTCGCACACAATTATATCCAAGAAACAGCTTTCGGAAGACGTTTTTACCGCTGAAATCGAAGCTCCGCTGATTGCCCAGGCACGGCAGCCGGGTCAATTCGTGATTATCAGCCTAAACAACGAATACGCCGAGAGGATTCCTCTGACGATAGCCGACGCCGATGGAGGCAAAGGGACTATACGCCTTATTTGGCAGCGTGTGGGGAAAACCACCGCTGAATTGTCCGACCTAAAGGAAGGCGACAAGATTGCAAACATTGTCGGGCCGTTGGGCAATCCGACTCACCTGGACAAATTTGGTACCGTAGTTTGTGTGGGAGGCGGAATCGGTAATGCTCCCCTGCTGCCCATCGCAAAAGCCCTCAAGGACAAAGGCAATAAAATTATCAGCATAATCGGGGCAAGAAACAAAAAGCTTTTGATTCTCGAAGAGGAATTCGCCGGCATAAGCGACGAGCTTATCGTCACGACCGACGACGGCTCACAAGGGCGAAAGGCGTTGGTGACCGAACCTCTGAAAGAAAACTGCCGGCGCAGCCCCAAGCCGGACCAGGCATTCGTAATAGGCCCGGCCATAATGATGAAATTCTGCTGTGAGGTGACAAAACAATTCGATATCCCGACACAGGTCTCGCTCAACACAATTATGATTGACGGGACCGGGATGTGCGGCGGCTGCAGAATCGAATACGACGGGCAGCCGAAATTCGTTTGTGTGGACGGACCGGAATTCGACGGACACAAAGTCAACTTTGACTTAATGATGAAAAGACTAAACGCATACAAATCCCTGGAGCAGAAAGAGCACGAAAAGTATAAAAAGCACAAATGCAAATTAGATCTGGACAAATGAATTATTTAAGTGAGCTAAAGTGACTAAAGTGAACCATCCTTAACTTCAGGCACTTTAGACACTTTTAACTTTAGTCACTTAGGTTTTACTGGAATCAACCACTGTGAATGACAAAGAAAGACAGGAGCTTCTAAAGCAGCTTTTGGAAAAACAAAAAGCCGGCACGCTCACACCGGCCGAAAGATATAAAATCCCCCCGCAGGATATGCCGGAACAGGAACCCGTCGTCAGAGTAACCAACGTCAATGAGGTGGCGACAGGATATACCGAGACACACGCAAAACTCGAAGCCCTGCGTTGCCTTCGTTGTAAAAATGCCCCGTGCGTCCAGGGCTGCCCGGTTCGCATTCGGATAAGAGATTTTGTCGTATCGATTGCCGATGGTGACTATAAAAAAGCCCTTTCAATCATTAAGGAAAATTCGCTGCTTCCCGCGGTATGCGGCCGGATCTGTCCACAGGAAAACCAGTGCCAGCTAACCTGCACGGTCGGCAAAAAATTCAAAGATCCCACAAAGGCCGTCTCCATCGGCCGACTTGAAAGATTCGTTGCTGATCTCGACCAAAACGCGGAGTCTGTCCCTGCTGTGGCCGCCGAGACCGGGAAAAAAGTCGCCATTATCGGTTCAGGTCCCGGCGGAATTGTCGCCGCCGCCGATACCAGAAGAGCGGGACACGATGTCACCTTATTCGAGGCCTTCCATAAAACCGGCGGCGTGATGGTGTACGGAATCCCGGAGTTCCGATTGCCCAAGGCCATCGTGCAAAAGGAAATCGATACCCTGACCAAAATGGGCGTTAAAATTGTTTGCAACTTTGTCGTCGGCAAAACAAGAACTATCCGGCAATTGTTAAATGAGGACGGTTTCGACGCCGCTTATATCGGTGTGGGCGCGGGGCTTCCGAACTTTATGGGCATCGAAGGCGAATCCCTTGTCGGAGTTTACAGCGCCAACGAATACCTAACGCGGGCTAATCTTATGAAGGCCTACGACTACGGCGCCGGCGCCGATACTCCCATCGCCCGCTCGAAGAAAGTCGCCGTTGTAGGCGGCGGCAATGTCGCTATGGATGCGGCGAGAACGGCCCTCAGACTCGGCGCCGAAAAAGTCTATCTGGTCTATCGAAGGACCGAAAAGGAAATGCCCGCCCGGATTGAAGAGGTCCATCACGCAAAACAGGAAGGGATCGAATTTCACATCCTGCAAAGCCCGAAACGTATCATCGGTGACGAAAATAGCCATGTGACTGCGATAGAATGTCTCAAATTCGAGCTTGGTGAGCCGGATGACTCCGGCCGGCGCCGGCCGGTCCCCATCGAAGGTTCCGAATTCATCATCGAGCTTGATACGGTCATTATCGCTATCGGCAATAAGCCCAATCCCCTCATCTCGCAAACAACGCCGGAACTTAAAATAACCAAATGGGGTACAATAATAGTCGATGAGCACACGATGGAAACATCTGTCCCGAATGTTTACGCCGGGGGGGATATAGTCTCCGGCTCGGCAACGGTCATTCTGGCGATGGGTCAGGGCCGAATAGCCGCTGCGGCAATAAACGAATCCCTGGCAAAAAAATAGTCCGTTTTTTAAACATTTCTGTTCATATTTGACAAAAATGTTTTTCTTTTGTATTATCCGAACCTTTATAACCGGTTAATGAAAGAGATGGTAAACCGTGAATAGTGAATTAATCAGTCAACCGCCAAAGTTAGTAAGAGAAAGAAAAATGCAACTTAAGCCTTTCAGGGCGTTCAGGTTCGATCCTTCCGTGGTAGGCGATGCAACGGCGTGTATTGCACCGCCGTACGATGTCATCGACAACAACCAGCAGGAGCAGCTCTATCAAAAGAGCAAATACAATATCGTACGCATAATAAAAGGTCGAACAAGCCCATCCGACAATAACGATAACAACCAGTACACAAGAGCCACCGGTTACTTAGCCGAGTGGATCGAAAAAGGCGCCTTAAAGCAGGATACGGACGAATCCATCTACGCTTATGTCCAGGATTTTAAGGTAAATGGTACCCAATTCCAGCGATACAGCTTCATTGCACTGGCAAAGCTCGAAGAATTCGGAAAATTGGTCAAACCTCACGAAGAAATTTTCGAAAAGCCGTTAATCGACAGACTCAATCTGAAGAAATCGACATCCGCGGACTTCGGCCTGGTTTTTATGCTTTACGAGGACCGGCAGAGAATCGCAGACAATATTATCACAGAGGCCGCCAACGAGGAACCATTGATCGACTTCGTCGATGAGCAGGATGTGAGGCATCGTCTTTTTGCGATAACCGCTCAAAATGACATTGAGCAAATCGAAAATATGATGATTGATAAAAGCTGCATCATAGCCGACGGCCATCATCGATACACCACCGGCCTGACCTACTCCAGGGAAAATGGCAATCCGGCGGCTAAATATCAAATGCTTGCCTTTGCTAATACCTATCATGAAGGATTGTTAATTCTGGCAACGCATCGTCTTGTCGGAAATCTTGAAAATTTCGAGCCGGACGCATTTATTAACAGCCTCAGAGACAAATTTCATATATCTGGGTACAAATTCAACACGGCTCAAACCAAATCGCAGGCAAGGCAGAAGATGCTCGTGGAAATGAAAACCGAGCATGAAAAGGACAACAATGCAATCGGGATTTACAGCTCGGCAAATGCTTTCTACGTCGCAGTCCTGAAAGACAAACACCAAATGGATGAAGTAGCACCCGATATGAGCACGCATTCCAAATTGCTGGACCTTACGGTACTGCATAAACTTATCCTGGAAGGTTTACTGGGTATTGGTAAAGACAAGCTGGCCAAAGGAGAAAATATTCAATATTTAAAAGATACCCCCAGCGCGATCGATGACTCCATCGCTCAGGTTGACTCGGGAAAAAAACAAGTGGCATTCTTTATGAATCCGGTCAAAATCAAAGAGTTGAAAGCTGTCACCGATGTCGGCGAAAGAATGCCTCAAAAGGCGACCTATTTCTATCCGAAAGTCTATTCGGGTTTAACGATTTATAAATTCTGATACTGAATCTGAACGTCATCCCTGCAAAAGCGGGGACATATTTATAAAATAACACAGAGATTCCCGCTTTGCGGGAAAAGTAGAAAGAATGGAGAAAATATATGGTAGATTGGAAAAATCCCCCGAGATTATTCATTCCCGGACCGGTCAAAGTCAATGATGACGTCCTGCAGCAGCTCGCGCGCCCGACATTGGGACATCGCGGCAAGGAATACGCACAACTGCACGGCGAGACAGTCGATATTCTTAAAAAAGTTCTCTTTACCGACCAGAATGTTTTTCTTTCCACATCCTCGGCTTCGGGTATCTGGGAGGCTTCCATTCGCAACTGCGTGGATTTTAACGAAACCGTCCTGTGCACATGCTGCGGCGCATTCAGCGACAAGTGGGCGAATGTCGCCAAAAGCTGCGGCAGAAACGTAGAAGAGCTGAAAGTCGATTGGGGCCAGGCGACCACACCTGAGATGATTGATGAGAAACTCGCATCCGGCAAATACGCCGCCGTGACTTTAGTATATAACGAGACCAGTACCGGCCTGACGAATCCGGTTTACCAAATCAGCGAGATGATGAAGCAAAAATATCCGGATGTCCTTGTCTTTGTAGATGCGGTCAGCGGCATGATCGGCCTGCCTATGCACTTCGACGATCTCGGATGGGACGTGGCATTTGCCTCTGTCCAGAAGGCCTTTGCTATTCCGCCGGGATTAGCTGTGGCGGTGGTCAGCAACAGGGCGCTGGAAAAGAGCAAAAATGTCCCCAACCGCGGATATTACTTCGACTTCCAGCAGTTTGCAAAATCCGCCGAGAAAAACCAGACACCAACGACGCCGAACATTCCCCACATTATGGCCCTGAATTACCAGTGCCAGAAACTGCTGGCAGAAGGCATGGAGAACGTATGGCAGCGTCACAAGGAAATGGGTGATTACGTCCGGACATGGGCCAAGGGGAAATTCGACCTGTTCTGCGATGAAAAATATGCCTCGAACACACTTACCACGGTAAAGAATATCCGTGAGATTAACGTCGCCGAAACGATTAAAGCCATCCAGGAAAAACACAATACGATTTTCGGTAACGGTTACGGCAAATTAAAGGAACAAACGTTCCGCATCGCCCACATGGGTGACATTACCATAGATGACCTCAAGGAGCTGCTCGGCTGGATAGACGAAGAAATCGGATAAACTTAAGCCGTTTGATATTCCAAGCCCCCGTTTATAACTCGGGGGCTTTTTTTATATATTGTATTAAGGTGTTATAGCTCGGTTGTAGATGCGGACATCGTCGATAAGGCCAGTCCAAAAAGTTCCCGCTTCGAGATCTTTGCCTGCACCAATGTACAGACCATCTTCTGAACTTTCTAAGCTGGTCGGTGTGTCTCTGGCAACTTCAACGTCATCAACATAGAGCATTCGCGCCTGGTAATAATCCCACACCAGGCCGACTCTGTGCCAGTCGCCATCAGTGATTACCACGTCTGAGATCAACGACCTGCCAGTGCGACCAGCAGGCTGCAACTCCGTCATTAGTTTGCCCTCTAATGCTTCTGCAAGGAGCCAATTTGCGTTATCTGCCTGCGAAAAGATTACCTGTCCTGGTGCCCCCCCTTTAATCCAGGCAAAGACACTGAACTTTCCACCTGCTGGATTTACGATAAAGGGTGTGCTGATGTAATCATCGATACCATCTAACAAAATTGCTCCATCAACCTGACCGCCGGTAGGCTGCCATAGGGCGCCACCAAAAACTCCGGCATCGTATTCGCCGCCTATGCTATCGTATGCAGTGTCGCCTTCTGTCTCATCCAGCCTCCAGTATGCAATTAAATCAAGCGGCAGGATTTGCTGTCCCCAGTAGCTCATCAGGACTTCCAGATCATTTACATCTACGATACTATCACCCCAAGGCATCGGGCCGATGTCATAGAGGGATTCGTCCGTACCCCAATTGTCGATCATCATCAGCAGGTCGCCGATATCCACAAGGCCATCAGCGTTGAAGTCAACCAGTGGGCCAAACTCATAGACTGTTGACAAGGCGGGGCATGGGTGTGGTCTATCCGTACCTCCGATTACGTATATTCTGTTATTCACAAGTTCGGCCGAAAAGGATGCTCTCAGGAAGGGCACGTCTTCTTCTCTTGTCCATACATCGGTTTCTGTATCATATACTTGCATAGTGGTATATGGATAATCCATACTCCACTCCCATCCTCCAATTACAGCTATCTTGTCGCCCCACACCACAGAACCCATCGAACTTGTGTCCACGGGCAGGTTGGCTTTTTGCGTCCAAGTGTCGTTAGCCGGGTCGTACTCTTGTAGCCAAGGCTCCGAATGGAGACCCGGTCTCCCTCCAACGGCATATATCTTTCCCTTCACTACTTGTGCATTGAGAATCCCCATACCAAGCGGCATATCCGCCTTTCGTGTCCAGGTATCCGTAACGGGATCGTACACCTCCACAGTTTTGAGGCCCATGTAGTTACCAGGAGGATATCCCCCGATGGCATATATCTTCCCATTGAACGCACAGGTTGCCAGACACCATCTCGATGTTGGCATATCTGCTTTCTGTGTCCAGGTGTCAGTGGCAGGGTCATACTCCTCTACGGTTGGTGTACTCCAGTCCGCACTACCGTCATCTCCACCAATTACATAGATTTTCCCATCCACGACAGCGCTCGATGGGGACGTCCAACCTCTCGCAGTCGGCATATCGGCCTTCGTTGTCCACGTGTCTGTAGCGGGGTCATACTCCTCAACAGTCGAAAGGTATTCGAAGTCTGTTTCATCTGAGCCTCCTCCAATAACATATATCTTGCCATTGACCACAGCAGACGTGGGCGCCCATCGCGGCGTTGGCATATCGGCCTTCTGTACCCATGTAAAATCCGCTTTCGCACTTCCGTCACCAAGCACAATCGCGGCCACAAATACAACTAACAATACTTTCATTTTTGCACAATTTAACCATTTCATTTTTCTTTCCTTTCAAAAAGGTCTGTTTTAAAGCGGCGTTTACACTTTCACGCCGCGATCCCTGTAATATCCACCAAAAATCCTGAGTTCTGCGTAGATTCTGAAGATTATTGATAAATTTTTACTCCCCTGCTTAAGTGCCTCAAAAAGCTTGATTTACTGCTTGTGCGTATTCTCTAAATATGTTATTATTGACTTTCATTACAGCGAGAAGGATTTGTTTTGTCGGCCGGATGTGCTTTTTGGGGCATTTAGAATGAAAGTTTATGACCAAACAAGCATGGGCGGGGAAGCCGAGATGTTTCTGACCACGCACTGGTCACTTATTGAAGATGTCCAATCCGAGCATAATAAAGATAAAGCACTAATCGGATTATTGCTGGATAGATATTGGAAGCCTGTCTATTGTTATCTGCGTCGAAAGGGATACGATAATGAGCAGGCCAAAGACCTGACGCAGGGCTTTTTTCACGAAGTGGTACTCAACCGAAACCTTGTTCAGCGCGCAGATAAATCCAAAGGACATTTTCGAACGTTTATACTGCACGCCCTGGACCAATATATCCTCAACGAGAAACGTCGACAGGCCACTCAGAAACGCAACCCCAAAGGCAGACTCGTTTCTTTCGATATCATTAGTCCGCCTGCTTTGCCCGAAGCCGTATCGAGATTGAGTCCCGAAGATTCCTACAACTATGCCTGGACAGCAGCAATGTTAGATAAAATCCTGTCTGAGGTCGAGACAAGGTGCCTTGAGGATGACATGGAGATTCACTGGCGCATTTTCCAAGATAGAATTGTACAACCCATCCTTACAGACACTGAGCCTCCTTCTTTTGCAGATACCTGTGAGAAATGTGGTATTGAGGACCAGAAGAAGGCCTCCAATATGATAACAACTGTCAAGAGGCGTCTGCAAAAAGCCTTGAGGGATTATCTACGCATTATTGCTACGTCAGAAGATGAGATATATGAAGAATTTTCTGAAATCATGCAATTTTTCAAAAAAAGCGCGCAGGATGTCTGATAACTCGTGGATATATAATCATGAGCAAGAAATCGACATTTGGCGCCAGGCCGGAACAATTGAATAGGCTGCTTAGTGCGATTGGTCTTGACAAACCAAACGCTGATAAGCAGAGCGACCATACTGCTTCCTTGGAGATGTCAGCGGGAAGACTGGGCGGTCAAATTGGACGATATAAATTACTCCGTGTCCTGGGTGAAGGTGGTATGGGCATTGTATGCCTGGCTGAACAGGAACGGCCTATCAGACGTCAGGTTGCCCTGAAGGTCATCAAGCCGGGCATGGATTCAAAGCGTGTCATCGCTCGCTTCGAGGCAGAACGTCAGGCTTTAGCTCTGCTGGACCATCCGAACATTGCTCATGTCCATGATGCAGGCACGACAGAAGCCGGCCGACCTTACTTTGTAATGGAATATGTAAAGGGCCTGCCCATAACCGAGCATTGCGACCGTCAGAAGCTAACCATTGAAGATAGACTCAAATTATTCTTACAGGTCTGTCACGCCATCCATCATGCTCATCAAAAAGGAATCATTCACCGGGATATCAAGCCGTCGAACATTTTGGTCTCGACAGTGGATGATCAGGTTATCCCAAAGATTATCGATTTCGGAGTCGCCAAAGCCGTCACTCAGCCCTTGACTGAACAGACACTATTCACTGAGGACAGCCAATTGCTTGGCACACCTGAATACATGAGTCCGGAACAGGCCGATATGGCCAGCGAGGATATTGATACCCGCTCGGATATATATTCATTGGGTGTTTTACTATATGTTATGTTGACAGGAGTTCTGCCATTTGATTCCGATACCCTTCGCACCGGCGGCATAGAACATATCCGGCAGATCATCCGCGAAACGGATCCCAAGACACCCAGCACCCGTCTGACAAAGCTGGGCGAAGAGGCCAAGAAGCTTGCTGAAAAACGCCGAACTGAAGTTGGAGCATTATCTAAATGTCTTCACAGAGAATTGGAATGGATTCCGCTCAAGGCAATACGTAAAGAACGTACCGAACGCTATCGTTCAGCCGCAGAGCTTGCGGATGATATTGAGAACTACTTAAAGGGCGCTCCACTTATTGCCGGACCACCAGGCAGTATATATCGGCTAAAAAAATTCGTCCGCAGGAACCGAGCGTTAGTAACCGGCATTGCGGCAGTGTTGGTTGTTATCATCGCTGGGGCCGTTATCTCAACTGTCTTTGCCATCAGAGCAGAGCGACAGGCCAATATCTCACAAGCTGTGGCAGACTTTCTCCGCAATGACCTGATTGCTTCAGCCGGACCGGGTAAGGTCAAAGGCAGAGATACTACCATTCGCTCGTTTCTCGACATTGCCTCTGAAAATCTCAATGGTAAGTTCAAAAATGAGCCACTAGTTGAGGCGTCTATCCATGACACGCTTGGTTGGACATATCGGATGCTTGGCGAACTCAAGGCGGCTGAGCCTCACCTTGAGCGTGCACTACAACTCCGTCAGGAACATCTCGGTGCCGCGCACCTGGACACGCTGGATTCCGTGGCACGCCTTGCATGGCTTCGCTGCGACCAAGGCCGGAACGCAGAGGCGGCTGAACTGCTTGAGAAGTCCCTGTTAACATGTCGGCGTGTACTGAGAGATGAACACATCAATACGCTGGGCTTAGTCAATGTTCTTGGATGTGTGTACAAGGATCTGGGCCGTTATGATGAAGCCGAGCAGTTATACCTCAAGTACATTCCGATCTCCCGCCGAGTGCTCGGTGAGAAAGCAGAGCTAACTGGATTCATGGTGGGTAATCTCGGGCAAACTTACGAGCGCCAGGGCCGTTACGAAGAGGCGAAGCACCAATACCTCGAGACGCTGAGCCAGCGCGATGGCGTTCGGGACGACGAGGACGTCTGGACGCTTTTGTACAAGAGCTTCCTTGCTCGGGTGTACAGAAAGCAGAAACGGTATAAGGAGGCAGAGAAGTTTTACCTCGAAATACTCCCGATCCAGCAGCGTGTATTCACTGAGGAGCATCCGTACACACTTTGGTCCATCGAGGGGCTTGCCCACGTGTATTTGGAACAGGGTAGATATGACGACGCAGAGAAGTCATTTTCCAAGGCCCTGGATGGAATGCTACGCATGCGCGGCATGGATCACAGAGAAACTCTGGGCTGCATGAACGGCCTCGCTGTACTGTATACAAAGCAGAAGCGTTACGATGAAGCCGAGTCATTATTCACTGAGGCGTTAGAAGGTAGGGGGCGCAGGTTGGGTAAGGATCATCCAGAGACTATGGAATCCAAGAACGACCTTGCTGTGCTGTATATTGAGCAAGACCAGTATGATAAGGCTGAGTCGCTGCTGCTCGAAGCAACTAATGGTAGAATACAAAAACTGGGCCAGCAACATCCGCA
>Ga0315545_1002784_pt1 | contig 15462 bp, 11 predicted proteins | sample SalMarSW160210MG_FD_203096 | JGI IMG/M metagenome (GOLD analysis project Ga0315545, IMG submission 203096) | Salt marsh sediment microbial communities from the Plum Island Ecosystem LTER, Massachusetts, United States - Salt Marsh Sediment SW1602-10 ... | reverse complement strand
ATATGAATATACAGCATTAATTGCCGGCTGCAGTTCTTTTGTCCGTATTAACAAATCAGCCTTGATTTCTTCATCAGGATTAAAAAAAATGTCAATAAATTTTACATCAACAAGCAACTGACTGTTAAATTGTTTACTGATTATTATATCATTATGATACGCATCCCCAATATCCATGTTTTTCATCCAGCCGGTATAAGCAGCAAGTGTATATTTACCTGTTTCAGCTGATTTTGGAATAGTTATAAATCCGCTTGCAGTATTATTTGCTATAGGGTACCTTCTCCATATTATTTCGTTACCAAAAACATCGAATATTTTGATATACAAATCTTTACTTATTGCCGCGAAATTTTTATACAATGTTGAACTTATATAAGCTTTAAACCAGATATATTCACCTGGCTGATATAACTGTTTGTCCATATGAACAAATACTTTTTCAATAGCATATTTCTGATTATACCGGATAATTTTCTGAGCCAGGTTGATGATGAATTTTTCATCGGTATTTGCTGAATTAATAAATACCAAACCCACGCTAAATGCCATTAAATAAAAAACAAATTTTTTCATTCCTGTAAATTTTAATACCCGGTAAATATAAATGTAATTTGCCAGATTTGGTTTTTTTATTCAGTTTAACTATTTTTGTCAAATAAATAATACTGTGATGAGAAATTATACAAACAAATTCGACTTCTTCTTTTACTTTTATTTCGGGATCACCTGAAGGGATTTGTTTGTATATAAATTAAATCATTATATAAAGAAGTCCCATAAATCCGGGACTTTTTTTTTATAATGTAAAAGCTAATGATAATGATATTAAATTAAAATAATACATAATATCAATTAAAAGGGGGACATATGCAAAATACGGTTACAACAGTCAAGAAAATAGCAATTCAGGGTGGTTATGGTGCATTCCATGAAATTGCCGCAATCCATTATTTTGAAAACGAAAATATTGAAATTGTTCCTAAAAACACTTTTAAAGACTTATTCAAGGCGCTTCAACAGGGATTGGTAGATTATGGTATAACAGCTATAGAAAACTCGCTTGCAGGAAGTATCTTACCCAATTATACTCTGCTTCTCGAATCGAGTATGAAAATAATAGGAGAAATATACCTGCGCATAAAACAGAATCTTGTTGCTCTTCCGGGACAGTCAATAGAAGATATAAAGGAAATTTATTCTCATCCTATGGCCTTGCTGCAGTGTCAGAAATTCTTTGAAGATTATCCCCATATAAAATTAATCGATAGCGTTGATACAGCACTGAGTGCAAAAGATATCAGAGATAATAAATTGTCAGGTATAGGTGCAATATCCAGTACACTTGCCGCACAAAAATATAATCTTGAAATTTTGGCTGCCGGCATCGAAACTAACAAAAAGAATTATACAAGATTCTTAATCCTTGAAGAAAAGAATGGTAGGATAAAGAGAAATGAAAATGTAAATAAATCATCTATAACCTTTGCATTGGCTCATAAGATAGGATGCCTGTCAAAAGTCCTTTCAATACTTTCTTATTATGAAATAAATCTTACAAAAGTGCAGTCCATGCCAATAATAGGGAAAGAATGGGAATACCAGTTCTATGTTGATCTTGAAATAGATGATTATAAACTATACAAACAGGCTATTGAAGCAATCAAACCATTCACAAGTAACCTTCAAATACTTGGTGAATATATGAAAGGTAAATCAATAATGGAATAAGCTATGGGAATAAATTTAGAATTAGAAATATTAAAATTTAATGGAACAGTATTGGAGCGTCCATTAGTAATGGCAGGCCCGTGTAGTGCTGAGAGCGAAGAACAGGTAATAGAAACTGCCAGGCAACTGCATAAGAACGGAATAAAAATATTCAGAGCTGGTATATGGAAACCAAGAACAAGGCCTAATACATTTGAAGGAGTGGGCACCAGGGGTTTGCCATGGTTAAGAAGGGTAAAAAAAGAATTTGGTATGTTAACTGCAATTGAAGTAGCAAATGTTAAACACGTCTATGATTCTCTCAAAGCAGGGATTGACATATTATGGATAGGTGCAAGGACAACTGCCAATCCTTTTTCCGTACAGGAAATAGCTGATTCACTTAAAGGTGTTGATATTCCTGTCATGGTAAAGAATCCTGTTAATCCGGATACAGAACTATGGATAGGGGCCCTTGAGAGGATAAACAATGCAGGTATTAAAAAAATTGCTGCAATACACAGGGGATTTTCAACATATAACAAGACTGAATACCGGAATAGTCCGCAATGGGAAATACCTATAGAACTTAGGAGAAGAATACCTGATTTGCCAATTATTACTGATCCCAGTCATATTTGCGGAAATAAAGAACTACTTCTGGAAGTCTCCCAGAGATCGATAGATTTAAATTTTGACGGATTAATGATTGAAACTCATATCAATCCCGAAAAAGCCTTAAGTGATGCGGCACAGCAAATAACTCCTGAAGAGCTTAAAACCCTTCTTAACAAGCTTATTTTAAGAAAATCCAATATAGAAAACGCTTTGTTATTGACTACCCTTGAGGAGCTCAGACAGGAAATAGATAATTTTGATGATAAACTTCTGGATATATTAAACAGTCGTATGGCCATTTCAAGAAAAATAGGAGAATATAAAAAGAAACATAATATTACTATTTTACAGGCAAGCCGCTGGGACGAACTGTTAAAAAGAAGTATTAAACTGGCCGGGAAAAAAGGTCTCAGTGAAGAGTTTATTACAAAAGTTTTCAAAGCAATTCACCAGGAATCAATAAATCATCAGACTAAAGTGATGAATAAATAAGATCAGGTAAATTTATTAAAGCAAACTGACAAATATTTCAATTACATAGTTATTTTTACATTCTCCCGGCCAATAATTATATATTACAATTATTATCATTATTAATGAAGACCATTGAAATAAAAACTGATACTAAAATTTCAAAAATAATCATTGGAGAAAGACTTGAGAAACTTGAATATTATTTGCCCGATACAAAAGTTGTTATTATTACGGATAAAAACGTATCACACTATTATAAAAAGGATTTTCCACCCTTCAGGGTAATAGAAATCGGACTGGGTGAGAAAATTAAAACCATTGACACCTTAAATTACATTTTTCAGAAATTTATTGAATACGAAGTTGATCGCTCTTCATTCATAGTCGGTATTGGAGGTGGTATAGTCTGTGATATAACAGGTCTGGCAGCTTCAATATTTATGCGCGGATTAAAATTCGGATTTGTGTCTACTACCCTTCTTTCACAGGTAGATGCCAGCGTAGGCGGGAAAAATGGTGTTAATTTTCAGGGCTACAAGAATATGATTGGGACTTTTAATCAACCTGAATTTGTAATATGTGATAATGAATTGTTAAAGACACTGGAAAAAAAAGAATTTATAGCAGGTTTTGCAGAAATAGTAAAAGCAGGGGCAATAAAAGATAAAAATATAATCAGTTACCTGGAAAATAATTACGAAAAAGCCTTAAACAAGGATGCAGAAGTAATAAATAAACTGGTTTGTGATTCAATACTAATTAAATCTAAAGTTGTGGAATCTGATGAAAGGGAAAAGGGAGAAAGAAGAAAGCTGAACTTTGGCCATACCTTTGCCCATTCTCTGGAGAAACTGACCGGAATGTTACATGGTGAAGCTGTTAGTGCAGGTATGGTAGTGGCATCAAGACTTTCAGTAAAGCTAAATTTGATTCAGGAAAAGGATTTTTTGAGAATTAAGAAGCTCCTGGAGAATCTGAAATTGCCCACAACTATAAAAATAGAAATGGCTGATATATTTAAAATTATTAAACAGGATAAAAAGAGAGAGGGCGAAACTCTCCATATCGTTCTTTTACAAAATATAGGAAATGCTATTGTTAAACAAATATCATTAAAACAACTGGAGGAAATGATTTATGATCTGCATAGCGATATCAGATAAAAACATGGATAACTGCCTGGCAGCCCTTAAAAATGTTGAAATGGCTGAAATCAGGTTAGATCTTACCGGCTTTGACCTGAATGGAATTAAAAAAATATTCTCACGGCATAATAAACTGATAGCTACACATAGACCTGATAAACATTCCGAAGAGGAAAGAATGAAAAACCTTAAAACTGCAATAAAAGCAGGGGCCAAATATCTTGATTTGGAGTATGAATCAAATGAGAATTACAGAAAAGAACTAATTAAATTCGCACACCATAATAACTGTGATGTTATTATTTCCTATCACAACTACAAAAATACACCTGATAGTGAAGTCTTAAAAATAATTCTTAAGAATTGCTTTGACTTTGGTGCAGACATTGCCAAAATAGTTGCAACGGCAATTACTAACATTGATAATTCAAAAATCCTTTCACTTTACAATTATCCCGGCAGAATCATTGCATTTTGCATGGGTAATATGGGAAAAATAACCCGAATTATAGCGCCTTTCATGGGTGCCGAGTTTACTTATGCTGCAATGGACGAGGGTAAAGCCACTGCTGCCGGTCAGATTAAATACTCAGACATAAGAAGTATTATCCAGAAGATCGAGAATAGTATAGGATAAGCTATTTACAATACTTAAGCAAATATTCAACAGCTTTCATTTCACCATAATTCCTGGCCTTATTCCAGTCAGAACAGGCACCATTCTTATCCCCGCTTTCAAAACGGGCAATCCCTTTAAAAAGATAAGTTTCACCATCATAAGGAGATAGATCCAGGGCCATGGACAAGTCATTGATAGCATATTGGTAAGTCCGTGTCTTTAAGTAGGTTTTTCCCCTGTCTTTGAAGTATTCGGCCTTTGAATTGTCTAATTTCAGGTTCCTGTTAAAATATTTAAGAGCTTCAATATAGTTTTCATTCCTGTAATGTAAATTCCCGCATAAAGCTATTGCCTGCTGATCATTTTCAAAGTATCTCAAATAAGTTGTAACATCCCTTATGGCCAGGTCAAATTCCTTTAACTCAGCGTAAGCCTCTGCTCTTTCCAGGTAGGTAGAAAAGTTAGCGGGATCCTGCCTGAGTACCCTGCTGAAATCTTCAACTGCACTTTTAAATTTGCCAAGTTCAATATAAGCTTTTCCTCTTTTTATATAATAATCAGGAACTCTTCTTTCAAGTTCAATAGCATTATCCCAGTCCGTTACGGCTCCTTTGAAATTGCCCAGCTTTGTGTTTAGTTCAGCCCTGTAAGCATACAACTTATAAGGATCTTCAGAGACTGAAATTTTTTCATCCAGCATTGCAATTGCATCAAGATACATTTCTTTTTTCATCAAATAGTCTATTTCTTCCTCAACCTTCTCTTCCTTCGTATACCAGTCCTCCTGCCAGAGATTGTACCATCCGTCACTATACTGTAAATTATCAAACGCACTGTCCTTTTTAATCATCTTCTCTTTTAAATGATATCTTGAACTAAGATGATTTCTTAAATAATATAAAGACTTCTCTTCATTCCCAAGCCTGGCATATGTTTTTGAAAGCCATAAATCAGCGGTTGTATTCTCATCCATACTTTTATTTTCCTGAAAGTCATTTAAGGCATCATCAAGCAAGTCCGATTTATAAAAAGCCTCTCCCCTTTTCAGATATAATACGGGATTATTTGGTTCTGATTTAATTGCTGATGTAAGATAATTAATTGCTTCCTCATAGTAACCGGACTCCATACTGGCCACACCTCTGCAATATAACTCATCAGCATCCTGTGCATTTGATCCCAGGACAACAACTAAAAACAATAATATATTTATCAATTTCCTCACTTTAATTTATTCACTTGTTTCAACTGTAGATTTATCTGTGAAAACATGTATAAATCCTACCAGGTTCCTTACCTCAACACCTGTAATTCTTGGCTCATACACATCGCAAATGTAATAATAAACTCCGGAAGGCACTATTTTTTTTGACTGCATATAAGTGCCATTCCACTCAATTAAGGGATTATCATCCGATTTAAAAACCAGCTGGCCCCACCTGTTGAATATCTTGATTTCGACCTTTAAATTATCCTCTATTCCCTCAGGGACTTTTGCAACAAATTTATCGTTAATACCATCATTATTTGGTGAAAATACATTTGGCAATTCAAAATACGGACATGCGTCAACACAAACCCTGTTCGACGGCATACTTTCATTTTCAAATGAGTCTATAGCTGTTACAAAATAACATCCCCCCAACTGCATTACCTGTTCCAGCCTGTGATGAAATGTTGTATCCGCAGCAGGGGAAGTACTGGCCAATGAATCTGATCCACCCTGTATAGTTTCGGAATAATAGACTATATATTTAATTACATCATCAGCACAATAATTATTCGGATTGGTCCATGTTAATATGTTCGTCAGGCTGTCACATAAAGAAATTACGGATAACCTGGGAGGACATGGAGATGAAGTATCTGCGGGAATTCCGCAATTTACATGAGATAAATTTTCATTTTCAAATATTACACTATCAACAGGCCGCCAGCCAATACTTTTCGCTTTGTAACAATATTCCACTCCATTCTTTAATCCTCTGTCCACAAATTGATCCTGCCCGGTAGTTCCTATTGAATCAAAATCACCGGTTATTCTGTTTTGCCTGTATACTATGTAATCAGTGTTTACCCAGGGCACCTTCTTCTTAAAGTCAAGGATTAGACTGTTATCATTCGGTATTATTTCCATATAAAGAGTAGATGCAATTTCATTATCCTGTTCCCTGATTTCAAATCTGTCTCCCGGAGTATTATTAAAAAGCTTTACCGAGTAATAATAGGGATACTGTACAGTATTTAAATTATCATAGTAGGTTGTATCGTTTAAATCCGGTGTTTCTACTGAATCAACAAGCAGGAAATTATTTCCATCCAGGTTATCAGTCCTGAAAACCTGAAATACATAGGGCCCTGGTGCTTCAATAGTATCAATGTCCGTAGGTTTCAGCCATGCCAGGTAAACTTCGCCGTTATCCACTCCTATTCTGGTGACGCTAACATTGATAATTGAAGGTGTTCCGGGGATCAGTGAAGCACAAACAGGAACAGATGCAAAGCTTTCTGACCCGCCAGGAAAGTAAGCTGTCACCATATAACAATATACTATGCCCTGAATTAAGCCTTCTCCATTGTTATCATCTGCAAAAGAAGTTCTACTTAGTCCGGATACTTCACCCACTCTCTCATAGCCAGTATAAAGAGGAACTCCGTTTTCGCAGCTATCCGGCTGAAAATCATAACTTCCTTCTCTCCTGTATATATAATATCCCGCTGCATTGTCACATGAACTTTGATCCCATGAAAGATTAATATCAGCACTTGTTGAAGAAGTTGATAGTCCGGTTGGTGCAGGTCCCAGTATTTTAACAGTAAAATTACTTATGTCAACAAGGCTTATATCTTCATTTACATCCTCACTTTTTAAAACAATCTGATATGGTTGTTTTCTAACATGTGAACAGGTTGTCTGCCACCTGAAAGTCGATGTTGAAAAACCCGGTCCTGAACTATCAGTCTTAAAATCAGGGGGGCTGGCTGACAACTCAAACGGTCCTCCTGTCATTGATTGTATTACAGGATCATCATCCTTATCAGTAGATGTGACCCGGAATTCAATTAGCGTCCCGGCTTCAACACAATAACTTGTAAGTGAAGGATTTTCCGGAGGATTATTATCGGTCCTGAAAACCTGAATTTGCATGTCCCTGACTATATTTCCAATAATGATACCGTCTCTCCATTCCTGAATATTCATTGCAACATTATATTTCCCTGTATCTATAGGAGTGTTCCAGATTAAATCTCCCGTGACAGCATTAACATAGAATGTATCGCTTCTTGGTGGCAGTGTATAATTCTCTATGGGATTTCCGTCCTGCCCCGTACATACGGTTAATTTGTATGCCAGGCTATCCCCGTCAGGATCATATGCTGCCGGATTATGAATAAAAATATGACCAAGAGCAGCCCTGTCTTTGGGAGGATTCAGCAGTTCCGGGGAGCTGTTATCTCCAATTATCGTGTTTATAAGTATTGTTGTCTTAATAGAAAAGACTACGTTAACTGAATTTGGAATGTTCTGCACACCAAGATTCCTGTTAGGATCCTGTACAAGCACTTCATATATGCCGGGCCCCGGAAAGGTATGTGCTGCTATATATACATTATGACGGTAATCGTCCGGTAAATATATCGGATATCCATCAGCCATCGGAGCTATTGTTGATGTGTTGTCACCCCATTCTATTGTAAGTTCACTTCGGTTTGCTGCGCTGGGTGTATATGTATAAGTAGTTATTGTAAATTCATAGGTCAGGCCCGAGATATGTCTGAATGTAATCTCCCCTGCCCTGTTGTGTGTTGCCATAGAAGTCAGATTACCTACAAACAGGCAAATAATAAATATTCCTATACCCCTCATAAATACAAAGTTAATATTTCTAAAATTCCCGGTGCCCTAAATTATTGATATTTCTAAAATTCCCGGTGCCCTAAATTATTCAGTAAATTTAGTAACCTATATTTACAGTTTTTTTCCTGTAATTAAACGTATATCCCTTCTCTTCTCCATTCAGGCTGATAATTACCAGATTTGTCTGATCTTCATACAGATCCAGCATTAATTCATTTACCAGTGTGATACTTTTAATATCCCTGACAGGTATTTCCCCTTTGTAGTAAAGCCAGATTAATGCTTCATCCTGTTTATTGTGCTGAAAATCAAAGCTTATTTTTTCTTCATTGTTTATTTTTATTTCAAACACAGAAAAAATATAATTGTTTATAGCATCAATGCTTTCCTGAGTTAATTCCTGTCCCTGTTCAAACATTAACTCCACACCTTCATTAATCTGTATAATCTTCTTAAAATCATCTGCAAAAAACTGGCATGAGATCTCAGTGAGATTCAATTCAGAATTAATATCAATATTAGTAATGGATACATGTACAGGATGAAAGTATATCCGTGAAAAGGTAAATAATATTAATATTAAATAGTGCATTAATAAGGCCCGGTTTTAACCCTGGTTAATTATTATCTACAAAAATCATGCAAATTTTCTTCTAAAATATTCTAAAATTAACTATTAAAGTTCATTATTAATGAACAAATTAGTATCAATAATCACAAAAAAATACTTATACATCAAAAACAGGATATATTATTAAAATATAACCCTATTAATTTATAATTTTAGAGGTTTTAAAAAACCTGTTATTTAAAATTATAAAGGGATTATAATCAAGTCATTAAAATATTCTATAGGGTACAGTATTGCTAAATTTTACATTATATGAAGCTTCTAATTACAGGTACTGCAGGATTTATAGGCTTTCATCTGGTAAATAAGCTGGTAAATGAAGGTTATGATATTGTGGGGCTTGATAATATTAACAACTACTACGACATTAATTTGAAATATGGCCGTCTTGAAAATACCGGGATAAAAAAAGAAGAAATTGAATACAACCGAATTATCAGAAGTACTTTATTCTCAAATTATAAGTTTATCAGGTTAAATCTGGAGGATGATACAAATATCAGTAAATTATTTGAGAGCGAGAGATTTGATAAAGTAATTCATTTAGCAGCCCAGGCTGGTGTAAGATATAGTATTGAGAATCCCAGGGCATATATCGATTGCAACATTGTTGGATTTTTAAATATACTGGAAGGTTGCAGACATAATAATATAAATCACCTTGTATATGCAAGCAGTTCAAGTGTCTATGGCTTAAATGAAAAGATGCCCTTCACAGTACATGATAATATTGATCATCCTGTAAGTCTTTATGCAGCCAGTAAAAAAAGTAATGAATTAATGGCACACACTTACAGTCATTTATATGGTCTGCCCACAACCGGATTACGGTTTTTTACGGTATATGGTCCCTGGGGAAGGCCTGATATGGCATTGTTTAAGTTCACCAAGGCTATTCTGGAAAACAAGTCTATTGATGTTTACAATAACGGACAAATGGAAAGAGACTTTACATATATAGATGACATTGTGGAGGGGATATCAAGAGTTATTAAATCTGCGCCAAAGGGTAATAGTAACTGGACCGGCATTAATCCTGATCCTTCAAGCTCCAAAGCTCCTTTTAAGGTATATAATATTGGAAATAATAAACCGGTAAAATTGCTTGATTTTATTAAATATATCGAAAATACAACAGGGAAAAAGGCAAGGAAAAACATGCTACCTATTCAGCCGGGAGATGTTCCGAAAACATGGGCAGATGTTTCTGCTTTAAATAACGATTTTAATTACAAACCTAAAACAACTATTGAAATAGGTGTTAAAAATTTCGTAAATTGGTATTCTAATTATTATAAACTATAGGTCTATAAAAATGCGTGATATTAGAACAATAAATAGTAATATTATATTACTCTTATTAGTAATTATTATTTGTTATTCCTGCATTCCACAGAGGAAACTTTTATATTTACACGGAAAACCTGAAGCGGATAGCATATTTCACACTCCAGATAAAAAAGAATACAGGATCAGGCCAGGAGATGAACTGGTTATTAGGGTATCCAGCCTTGATGATGTTGCTTTTAATTTTTTCAGTGAACAGGCAGATCAACGTCTTATGAATTTCAGTACTGAAATATCAGTTTCTTTAATTAGCTATATAGTAAATGATTCAGGTTATATTTATTTTCCAATTCTGGAATATGTACATGTAGAAGATTTAACTGTCGAGGAAATTACCAAAAATCTAAAAACCCAGCTCATAGATTATTTCAACCAGCCAACTGTACTAATAAAAGTAGTAAACAAAGAAATTTCAATAATAGGTGAGGTATTAAGGCCGGGCAGGTATTATTATACTGAAAAAAGGCTAAATATATTTGAAGCTTTAAGCTTAGCCGGCGATATTACTATTTATGGAAACAGGAAGAAAGTACAATTGCTCAGGGAAGAGAATAATAAAGTAACATACAGGACTATAGACTTATCAAAAAGAAAGCTGCTTGATGAAGATGAGTTCTATGTACAGAATAATGACGTGATATATGTTAAGCCTTTGAGATCCAGACAATGGAGAGAGGTATCTACACCCTGGTCACTTACTATATCCGTTGTTACTACTTTTGTTTTAATACTTAACTACATAAGATTAAGCGAATAAAAAATGCAAAAGAATAAATCAAATCAGAATATTATTGATTTAGAATACATTCTGATAACATTTAAGAAAAGCTGGCTTATATATATAGCAAGTATATTAATAGCCTTAACAATTGTTTTCTTTCATTCTAAACTTACTGTACCAGTTTATGAAATTGGATCCTCGGTTTTAATAGGTGAAGACGAGAATAATTTTAGCAGGTCTTCATCACAGTTTATGGAGGGCTTTGGATTATTCAGCGGAGAAAAAAACTTTCATAATGAATTGCAATTATTAAAATCAATAAACCTAATTAAATCTGCAATAAATAATCTAAACTATCAAGTATCATATTATGAATATAATAAGTTTAAAAGAGTTGAACTATATAAATCTTCGCCCTTTGTTGTAATCTTTAATCAAGATCATCCTCAACCAATTAATGTCCCAATTGAAATACAAATAATTGACAATAAGACTTTCAAGCTTAAAATAAATGAAGAAAACGTATCAATATACAGTTATTCTTCGGATAAGACTATACAAACAGTTCCCCGATTAAAAATAAACAAAACTAACGTTTTTGGTTCAGATTGTAAATCTGATTTATATGACTGCAAAATAATATTCAATTATAATTCTAATCCATCAGATTTTATAAAGAATAAATATTTATTCATTTTGCATGATGAAAATTCATTGGCGAAAAATTATCAGAGGAGGATAGAAGTTGAACCGTATAGTTTAGAATCCTCTATCGCTAATATCAAGTTGAGATCAAAAATTCCACAAAAGGATATTGATTTTCTTGTTAGTCTCACAAATGAATATTTGAAAAGGAATATTGAAAAGAAAAATCATATGGCTATTAAGACTGTTGATTATATAGATAATCAATTAAATATTATTGTTGATTCATTAAAAACTGCAGAAGAAAATCTCCAGCGTTTTAGAACTAGTCATGAAGTAATGGATATATCACTAAAGACTGGCAGAATCTATGATCAAATGCAACAGATAGAGTCGGAAAAAAGAGAATTATTAGTGAAAAATAAATATTATGAATACATAAATAATTATTTTGAAGAGAATAAAGAATTATCTGATCTTGTTGCTCCTTCTGCAATGGGATTAGAAGATCCATTACTTAATAACCTGATTCAGGAATTAATGCAATTAAATGCGGAAAAAACCAGTTTAATTGAAAATAATCAGGAGAAGAGTCCATACTTGAGAAAGTTAAACATAAGAATTGAAAATTTAAAAAACACAATTTCAGAAAATATAAAATATGTCATAAAAACTACTGAAATTGCTATTCAGGACGTAAACTCCAGAATAAACGGACTTAATGCAGAAATTAACAGACTACCAAAAACTGAAAGAGAACTATTTGGTATTGAAAGAGAATTTAATCTTAATAATCAAATTTATACATATTTGCTGGAAAAGAGAGCTGAAGCACAAATAGCCAAGGCTTCTAATTTACCAGATGCTGAAATAATAGAACCGGCAGGAATAATTGGGACCAATCCTATATCACCTAAGAAAAAATTCAATTATTTTCTAGCCATAATTCTAGGATTAATTATACCTTTTTCAATAACGAGGGTCAGAGATATTTTATATAATAAAATTAAGGACAAAGATGAACTGATAAAGTTGACTAATAAACCGATATTGGGACAAGTTTATAGAAATAATAAAAAGCTTGATAATGTAGTAGATGCTTTCCCTAAGTCACATATCGCAGAATCTTTTCGTATGCTGAGAAATAGTCTTTATTATTTTCTTAATAATAAGGCAAATGCAGTTTTATTAGTTACTTCTTCTTATGTTCAGGAGGGCAAATCATTTATATCCATAAACTTAGCCACTTCCTTAGCTAATACTAATAAAAAGACAATAGTACTTGGATTTGATTTAAGAAAACCAAAGCTGTTTGAAAGGCTAAAGGTTAGTAATAATGTTGGAATTAGTTCATTCTTAAGTAATCAGGTAAATTTTCAAGATATTATACAGCATACTGCTATTGAAAATTTAGATATCATCACCTCTGGGCCGATACCACCCAATCCATCTGAACTGATTATATCTTCCTATACAAAAGAATTATTTAAATTATTGAGGGAGAGTTATGAATATATTATAGTGGACACCCCTCCTATCGGAATTTTATCTGACACATATATCCTGATGGATCAATCTGATCTTAATATCTACGTTGTCAGGCAAAATCAAACCCCCAAAAAAGAGTTTATTTCATTAATTAATGAATTAAATGAAAGAAACATTAAAAATATTTGCCTGGTTATAAATGAAATTCCTTATTTACACAAATCAAAGTACGGATATGATTATTATGACAAGAGCTAAAAATACTTCATTGAAATAATTACAATATAATTAAGTTATCAGAATACCCGCATATCATTTGAATTTTTAAAATTGAAAGACAGAACAATGTCTAAAGACTATAAAAATATTCCTTTACCAACTCTGTATAATTATGGTATTATTTTTTCATTTGTTTTAGCACCCTTCATAGGTTTTATTACAAGAACTGTATTTGACTTTTATTTTAATTATGGCATGATAATGCTGTGCTGCCTATCATTTTATTTTATGTTCATGAATAAATTAAAATTTAGAATACCTCCCTATGTTATAGTATTTCTCATTTTTGTTTTTTATACAGTTTTGTCTGACATAATTATTGTAAATAGAAAAATCGATATTAAATACTTCTATAGTAACTATCTTATAGGAAGTATACTAATTCTATTAATAATTGAGAATACCAAAATCTCAAAGAAATTTTTTGATGTATTATTTATTATTAATCATATTATATTGTTTATTGCTTTTGTTGTTATAATTATTCAACAATTTGGAGATCGTTTATTCTTTGTGAATCCAGAGTTTCATCAAATATTAGCAGAACGGTCCTATTCAAACGCAAGGCTGCCATCAATATATTCCTGGATTGGATCAACTAGTGCATTAGGATTATGCTTTTTCCCTATCCTTGGATTAGCAATTTCACACCATTTGAAAAATAAATATAAAGGTGTTTTTTACCTGTATTTAATAGGAATAGTAGTTGCTTTTATATCCAAGTCGAGATTTATTATGCTAAATTACATATTACTCTTCATACTAATCCCTATATATAGAGGAATTAGCTTCAAACTTGTTCTTCGGTATATCACAATATTTGTTATCTTCTTATTCGTTTCGTATCGTGGCAGTAAGTTGATCGGACTGGATACGGACAGAATAATAAATGAAAGAATATTAGAAACAAACAAAGGCGGAATATTATCTGGTTCAGCAAGTACCAGACTGCTTGCATTTGATATTTTCAACAGACTTTATTTTAAAACCCCAATATTCGGAAAAGGATATTTACACAGTACTTGGAGAGAAGAGAACAGGGATATAGAATTGATTAGGTTATTACGAGGGAGGTCATCGCATATACATGTAGGCTACTTATCATTATTTTACTATTACGGTTTAATTGGAGGAATTATCTTCTTAATATTTTTGTTTTTTATTACAAAAGAGACTTATACAGGAGCCAGGCTAACAATTTACTGGGGACCATTTTTTGCAATTTTACAGTTTTTAGTCACAAACCTTACAGGAACCTATTTGAATATTTTTAGTATGGGCATTGTGATTGCCCTGGTTTATCATAAGTACTATACACAGGATATTTCACTTGCCGAACCACAGTCCACTTAATAATTCCATTCTCACATGAACTTAAATTTTTTCAAAGATTATATTTTAAAAGGACATAGCAGATCTGTAAAGGCAAAAAAAAATATCATCTCTTCCTTCCTTATTAAAGGTTTTAGCATAGTAGTCGGATTTTTATTTATCCGTATAGCCTACCATTATATTGATGAAACACGCCTGGGTATATGGTTCACAATCAGTTCCCTTCTTACGTGGTTTAGTTTTTTTGAAATCGGTCTGGGTAAAGGTTTACGAAATAAGCTGGCTGAAGCTCTAGCCTTAAATGACAAAAAGCTTGCTAAAACCTATATAAGTACAACTTATGCCGTACTATCATTAATAATTGCAGGAGTAGCAATATTGTTTTTTAGCCTTTCCACGTTTCTTAACTGGGCAAAAATTCTAAATACACCGGAATCTATGGGTAAAGAACTTTTCGTATTATCCTGTATAGTTTTCGGCAGTTTCTTTCTCCGTTTTATATTACAGTTATTAACCAATGTCTTATTTGCTGACCAGCGACCTGCACTGGCTAATGCTTTCGGCCCCGTAAGTAATTTCTTATCTTTGGTTATT